>Ga0078972_1000215_pt1 | contig 238253 bp, 200 predicted proteins | sample YelNatPaOPGAMG01_FD_67568 | JGI IMG/M metagenome (GOLD analysis project Ga0078972, IMG submission 67568) | Hot spring thermophilic microbial communities from Obsidian Pool, Yellowstone National Park, USA - OP-RAMG-01 (SPADES assembly) (version 2) | ecosystem: Environmental > Aquatic > Thermal... | reverse complement strand
TCCCTTATGCGACCAGTAATATTATTGAGATTTATAATCGGGGTGGGAATTTAAACGATGTTATTTTTACTCCTTTTTTTAAAGCCATCCGTTCTTGGCAGAAGGAGTATGGTTTTTTATCAGGTGGCAAAGTGAGTGGTGATTGGTTGAGACCTTGTCCGATAAGAGACCATTTCTTAACCGCCAAAAGGATAATTAAAGAATATAATGCCTATCCTATAGATTATGCTCCACCAGAAACCCTGGATGCTGAAAATTATGTAGAAAAAATGGCCAGTTATGACGAAGAATTAGCAAATTTAACAAAACCTATTTGGGAAAATATCTATCTTAATCATCAAGTTAAAAAATAACCAATTTTTTACAATTTAAATAACATTAAATAGTAATTGATAAAAAATAAAAACTGGCTTCCAACCCCACCCCCGTTGGAAGCCAGTGATACCGATTTTCTTACACAATTACTTTTCTCGACTTACTATATTATAAACAAATTTAATAAAAAAATCAAGATATTTATTCTCTTTGATTTTTTAAATTTTAAGGCTTATAATTATAAGTTATGAAATTACTTTTGGTTGTACCTGCCATGGAAGAAGATAAAAAAAAGAGATTAAAGGGTAAAGCCTTTCGTTTGCCCCAAATTTCCTTAGGAATTTTAGCGGCTTTAACTCCCAAAGACGTTTCGCTAACTTATGTTGATGAAAACATCGAAGATATTGATTACGAATGTGGTGCTGATTTAGTAGCGATAACCGTGATGACGGCTACGGCTCCTCGAGCTTATGAAATTTCTCAAAATTTTAGAAATCGGGGAGCCAAGGTTATTCTTGGGGGCATTCATCCTTCAATATTACCTTACGAAGCCTTAAGATATGCGGATTCAGTAGTGATTGGCGAAGCCGAATATGTTTGGCCGAAAGTTATTGAAGATTTCAAAAGAAAAGAGTTGCAACCTATTTATTATGGTGTGCGAATAAAAAGTGAAGATATTATTCCCCCGAAAAGAGAAATTTTTAAAGATAAAGGCTATTTTTTTACTTCAATTTTACAAGCCACCCGGGGTTGTCCTTATGAATGTGATTTTTGTTCCGTATCGCTTTTCTTTGGTCGTTCCTTTCGTACTCGAGATATAAAAGCAATTGTGAAGGAGATTGAAAAGCTTAATCATCCGTTAATCGGTTTTCTTGACGATAATCTGATGGGTAATAAAGTTTTTGCTAAGAAATTATTTTATGAATTAATTCCTTTAAAAATTCGCTGGCTTTCTCAGGCATCGTTAACCATTGCTGATGACCGGGAGTTATTAAGATTGGCAAAAAGGAGTGGGTGTTCGGGTCTTTTTATTGGCATTGAGAGTATAAAGGAAAGTGGTTTAAAAGAGATTAATAAGAAATATCAGAAAGCCAAACAGCTTTTAGAGAAGATAAAAACAATTCAGGAAGAAGGAATTTTAATTGAAGGAAGTTTTATCTTCGGTTTAGATAGCGACACCCCAGATATTTTTGATGAAACCTTGGAATTTGTTTTTAAATCAAAGATGGCTTTAGCCAGCTTTTCCATTTTAACACCCTATCCGGGAACAAAATTACAAAAGCGATTACAGGAAGAAAACCGGATTATTACTTATGATTGGCGTCTTTATGATTGTGGCCACGCAGTATTTAAACCAAAAAATATGAGTGTGGAAAGACTTCAAGAGGGGCTTGATTATTGTTGGTATCAGTTTTATTCCTATAAAAATATTTTCAAGAGAGTATTTTCCTTAGGGTACCGGTTGCCCCTTTTAGGTATTCCTTTGCTTATTATTAATCTTTCTTATAAAAAAATGCTTTTTAAAACTACTGAGATTTCTTCTTGGTTTTCCCAAAAGAATTATGGCTATCAGGCTCCGGAAACTTTTTAAAGTTAATTTTTTATTATATAGAATTTCTTTTCATCTTCGGTTTGCGAGGAAAAATGCCCAAAACCTTGATATAAGGTGTCGATTTCTCCCCTTTTTATTGCCCATTGATAGCGATTGTAATCCCAAGCATATACCTTTAAAGAATAAAAAGCAGTAGTAGTAAAAAGGCTTCCTTTTATTTCTTTTATATCTAAGAAAGTATCTTTGGTAATCAAAGGAAAATATTCTTGAAGGGTATCAATTGGTAATTGGAAAACAAAGATGGCGTAAGCAAAGGCGCCCTTACTTTTCTGCCAATGGAAATAAGTTAAATTATCATAATAAAGGGTGTCCCCCTTTTTCGGAAAGATGATTGAAAAGGTATCGGGAATTTTTGTCTTCTTTGTTAAAGTGTCATTTTCAAAAATGACAAAAAGGGAATAGTTATTAAGAGGTTTTACAAAAGCTGGTGCCCATTTTCGATAATAACCATTTTCTCCATATTTAAAATAATCTAAAAATAATGTCTCTTTTATATCTTCGTTGATAATAAAGACTTTGGCTCCCTCAATCCCATAACCCTCACTTTTCTTTTCTATCGAATAATTGCTGTCAACAAATACTTTTATTAAAGAATCCTTGGGGTTTAAAAGAGAAAAGGCATATATTTTTCTTTCCCAATTATTCTTTTCTATTTTTTGACAGCAAAAAAACAAAATAAAAGAAAAAATAAAAATCTTTCTAAAAGGCATATTCAAGGGAAAGCGAAGGAATTATTGGTAATTGATAAAAGGTCTTTCTAATCGGCGGCTCATAATGGTAATCGTAATAATAGAACAGAAAGTTTTTTTGGTTATAAAGATTGAAAATATCTATCCTTATTTTAAATTTTTTAAATTCTTTTTCCCAGGATAAATCTAAACGATGATAATTGGGATAACGGGCTTTATTTTTTTCGCCCAATTCCTCAAACCAAAAATATCGCCAGTCTTCGATAATATATTTATAGAAAAAGTAACGATAGCGAGAAAGGATTTCCGTATAAGGCGTACCGGTATAAAAAGCAAATTTCAAAGAAAGATTACTTTTAAAAAAGAAAGGCAAAAGGAAAACAAAATTAAAGTTATGGCGGCGGTCATAAAAGGGATGATAAGCCAATTTGTCAAAATAATTTTTTGTCCAACAGTAACTGTAAGTCAAATAAGTTAAAAAATTACCGGCTTCTTTTTTTATTAAGATATCAAAGCCGTAAGCTTGCGCTTTACCCTTTTTTAAAATTGTTCCTTCAATGGCAAAGGGGTCGCACATTTCGTTATATTCATAAATTAAAGGGTAATATTTGTAATAGGGTTCAAAAGAAAAATTAATATTTTCTAAAAAGAAGGTTTCCAAACCAAAAATATAATGATAAGCCTTTTGGGGTGAATAGGGACCAAAGGTAGGGATCCAAACATAAAGAAAAGGAATCGGTTGAAATTCGGGCAAAAGGGCACAAAGGAGTTGAGAATAACTGCCTAAGGATAATTTCAGATTGGTTAATTCCGAAAGAAAATATTTTAAAGAAAACCGGAAATCCCAAGGATGGTACCAGCGTTTGGTATAATAACTGGTAAAAGAATTTTCTTGCCGTAAACCCGTTTCCACAATGAGTTTTTGGAAATTGCTTCTTTCACTTAAATAAAAAGCGAGGTCCTTAGGAGTTCCTAAAATATCATATTTTATTCCGCCGATAATTTTAGTATTATAATAGAAACTTTTTAATTTTCCTTCCAAGCCGAATTTTAAATTGTGATTTTGGGAGAAATAATAATAAAAATCGCTTTTTAAAGAAAACTCTTTTACCCAATTATCAACAAAGACCAAATTTTTATAAAAATTGATGTAATAATAATAATTGGAAAAAGTTAAAAAAGATTTTAAAAAAAGTCGCGGCGAGAAGGTATAAAAAGCCGAAAGCGAAGAAAGGTAATTTCCCCACCGAAAAATAATATTTACTTCTGGAAAATTAAAATTGTCACCGGTTAAAAAATTGGTTAAAAAAATTTTTCCTTTTTGCCCAATTTCGCAATTGACTTTAAGGAAGGTTTCAGAAAAATAGTAAGGAAAATTGATTTTAAAGATTTTTAGAAATTTATCAAAATAACTCCGCCGGAAAGCAAAAAGGTAACTACTTTTTTCTTTTAAAATTGGGCCTTCAAAAATAATTTTTGTCAAAAGATTATTAATTTCGAAATTGGCATTCCTTTTATATTTATTGCCTTCTTTTAAAGTAATATCCAAAACGGAAGAAAGTCTTTGGCCGTATTCGGCAGGAAAGCCACCAGTATAAAAATCGGCTTGTTTAACAATCTCGGTAGGTAAGCTACCTAAAAAACCTCCCAGATGGTAAGGGTTATAAATATTTATCCCGTCAAGCAAAATAAGATTTTGGTCAGCAGCTCCCCCTCGGACATATAAGGCGGAAGAAAAATCAGTAGCCATAAGCACTCCGGGAAGAAGTTGTAAAGAACGGAGGAAATCGGAAGAAAAAAGTTGGGGAAAAGTTTTAAACTCCTTAGGGGTAATTAGAAATTTACTAATTCCTACTTCTTGTTTAACAGCACTTTTTCTACTTTCAACCAATACTTCTTTAAGCGTTAAAGAACTCTTTTTTAAATAAATATTTAATTTCAAAATTTCATTATTTTTTAAAGAAATTTCTCTTTTTTCTTCGGCATATCCCACATAGGAAAAAATAAGGGTGTATCTTCCTTCGGGAACTCGTAAAAAATAATAACCTTCTTTATTAGTTGCGGTGCCGTAAACGGTATTTTCTAAATAGACATTACAACCAATTAGCGGTTCTTTAGTTTGGTAATCGTAAACATAACCAGAAATTAGCGCATTTAAGAGATAGAAAAAAGAATAAAAACCCATATTAATATATTATATTGATTTTAAGGTAAAAATGAATATAATTTTGAAATTATGGAATTAAATATTTTGGAAGAATTTTTAAATATTTGTGATGAAAATATTTTTAAATGTATTCAATGTGGTGTCTGTTCGGCTTCTTGCCCAGTAAGCCGATTTATGGAAGTTTCTCCCCAAAAATTGATTAATTATCTTATAAATAACAAAAAGGAGGTTTTGGAAAAAAATACTATTTGGCTTTGTGCTTCTTGTCTTTCTTGTCAGGCGCGCTGTCGGAAAAATATTGATTTTTCTCGGGTTGCCGATGCTTTAAGGCATATTTATTTAAGAGAAGCCTCAAAGTTAAAATTACCCTCATTTTTTGAGGTTGATAAGATTGATAAAAAAGTGCTTACTGAAAGTCCGCAGCAACTTTTTATTGCTTTTATAAGAAAGATGGCTTTTTATTAATAATTATGAGGTATTCTTATTATCCGGGTTGTACTTTAAAAACTACTGGTAAAAAATTTGATGAAAGTATTAAAAATTTAGCGAATATTTTAGGGATTGAGCTTGAGGAACTTTCTTCCTGGTATTGCTGTCAAGCAATTTATACCTCCCTTCCTGATACTCCTTCTTTATTTTTAGGACCGTTAAGAAATCTTTTAGAAACCCAAAAGGAGGGCGGAGTGCTGGTTACTGCCTGTGCTGCCTGTTATAATGTTTTGGTGCGTGCCCAAGAAAGTTATTTCTCTTCCGTCCTTTTAAGAAGCCGAATTGATGCTTATTTGGAAGAACCTTTAAAAGAAAAAATAAAAATTATCCATTTTTTAGAGATTTTAGAAAGCAAGATAGAAGTTATTTCTTCTTTAATTAAAAAGAAAAATTCTTTTTTATTGGCTTGTTATTATGGTTGTTTGTTAACGCGACCGCGCGGGATTGCCCTTTTGGCTAATGACATTAATCCCCAAAAGCTCGAAAATTTTTTTTTAAAACTCGGTTTTTCAGTTGTTGATTTCCCCTTTAAAACCCGTTGCTGTGGTTCTTATCTTACTTATGCCAATGAAGAAGTAGTAAAAGAATGTGTGAGCAAAATTGTTTTATCCATTGAAGAAAATAAAAAAGAGAATATTTTAATTTTAACCACCTGTCCTTTATGTCAATTTAATCTGGAGAAATATCAAAACCAATACCCAGTTTTTTATTTTACTGATTTTTTATTATCTTTAATAAAAGGAGAAGAAAATGGCTAAAGAAATAAGGATTGGTGTTTATGTTTGTCATTGCGGAACAAATATTGCTGGTGTTGTTGATGTGAAGCGAGTAGCTGAAGAAATTGGGAAGATGAAAAATGTGGTTATTGCTCGTGACTATTTATACATGTGTTCGGATCCTGGTCAGGATTTAATTAAAAAAGATATTAAAGAATACCAACTTAATCGCATTGTTGTTGCCTCTTGTTCTCCCCGGATGCACGAACCAACTTTTAGAAAGGCTTTGAAAGAAGCAAATCTTAATCCCTACCTTTTGGAAATGGCAAATATTCGGGAACAAGTTTCTTGGGTTACCGAAGATAAAGAAGAAGCGACTAAAAAGGCGATAAGTATTGTTAGGATTGCGGTATTGAGGGCATCTTTATTGGAAGAATTGTTTGAAAAAGATGTTTCGGTAACCAGGAGGGCTTTAGTAATTGGCGGCGGTATTGCTGGCATTCAAGCGGCTTTAGACATTGCTGATGCTGGTTATGAAGTATATTTGGTAGAAAAAGAATCCTCGATTGGTGGTCATATGGCGCAATTAGAGAAAACATTTCCCACACTTGATTGTGCGGCTTGTATTTTAACTCCGAAAATGGTGGAGGTTGCTAAACATCCTTATGTTAAATTATATGCCTATTGCGAAATTGACGATGTTTCTGGGTATGTTGGTAATTTTAAAGTAAGGATAAGAAAAAAAGCAAAGTATGTTGATTGGGATAAATGTATCGGTTGTGGACTCTGTTCGGAAAAATGTCCTAAAAAAGTCCCTTCAGAATTTGATGGTTATTTAACAACAAGAAAAGCCATCTACACACCCTTCCCCCAAGCAGTTCCCAATAAACCAGTAATTGATAAAGAAAATTGTATTTATTTCCAAACAAAGCGCTGTCGAGTATGTGAAAAGGTATGTCCAACTCAGGCCATCAAATTCAATGATGAAGATGAATTTGAGGAAATTTTCTTTGGAGCTATGGTAATCGCTACCGGTTACGATGAGTTTGAACCAAAAGTAAAACCCGAATTAGGTTACGGTCGTTATAAAGAAATTTTAACTGGCCTTCAATTTGAGAGAATTCTCAATGCTTCTGGCCCTACCCGAGGGGAAATAAAGATAAACGGTAAAGTTCCCAAAAGTATTGTTTTTATCCATTGTGTAGGTTCTCGGGATGAGACAGTTGGTAATCCTTATTGTTCAAGGGTATGTTGTATGTACATTGCTAAACAAGCTCATTTAGTAAAGGAAAGACTGCCCGATTGTAAGATAACCGTTTTTTATATTGATGTTCGGGCTTTTGGTAAAGGCTTTGAGGAATTTTATACCCGAGTAAAAAATGAAGGGATAATTTATCGCCGTGGCAGTCCTTCAGAGATTTATAAGAAAGGTGATAAACTTATTGTGCGTTCCGAAGATACCCTTTTAGGAGAGATTGTTGAAGAAGAAGCTGATTTAGTGGTTTTGGGAACGGGTTTAGTCCCAAGAAAAGAAACTTTAGAACTGGCTAAAAAATTAAAACTTTCTCTCTCCGTTGATAATTTCTTATTAGAGGCCCATCCAAAATTAAGGCCGGTAGATTCTAATATTGATGGTATTTATCTTTGTGGTTGTGCCCAAGGTCCCAAAGATATTCCCGATAGTGTAGCTTCCGCAAAAGGAGCAGCTAGTAGTGTGATCGCTCTTTTCAATCGGGGAAAAGTAACTTTAGAACCCATTCAAGCGTATGTGCGCGAAGAATACTGTTCAGGTTGCCATATTTGTGAGGGGCTCTGTCCTTATTCCGCTTTAGAATTTGATAAAGAAAAGAAGGTGATGAGAGTTAATGAAGCTTTGTGTCGTGGCTGTGGTGTTTGCCCTTCAGCCTGTCCATCAGGCGCAATTATTATGAAACATTATACTGATGAACAGATTGAAGTTCAGATTGAGGGGTTATTATGGAAATAAAAATTGTTGGTTTTGCCTGTAATTGGTGTTGTTATGCGGGGGCTGATTTGGCGGGTACTTCCCATTTGAAATATGCCCCAGAAATGAGATTAATCAGGGTTTTATGTTCGGGAAGGATAGACCCGAAATTTATTTTATTAGCTTTCAAAAATGGTGCTGACGGAGTATTTATCGGTGCTTGTCATCCCGGAGATTGTCATTATCAGCAAGGTAATTTAAAAACTTTAAAAAGAATTCTCCTTTTGAAAAAATTATTAAAAGAAATAGGAATTGAAGAAGAAAGGCTTCATTTAGAATTCATTTCCGCCGCCGAAGGAGAAAAATTTCAGAAAGCAGCAAATGAATTTGTTGAAAAAATAAAAAATTTAGGTCCCTTAAATTGGAAATGAGGGAATTGACCTATGAAGAATACCGAAAATTCCTTGAAGAAAATGATTTTGTAATTATTGGGAAAAATAAAATTAGATTGCATAAAAAATGGGAGATAAAAGAGTATTTGCCAAAAGAAAATTATTCCTTAGAAAGTACAACCGTTTGGAGTTTCCCGGACCGAGGAAATTGGGCAACCCACATTGGTGATTTTCGGGGTAATTTTTCGCCTTATATTCCGAGAAATTTAATTTTAAAATATACTAATATTGGTGATTATGTTCTTGATCAAATGGTTGGCAGTGGGACAACTTTAATTGAATGTAAACTATTGGGAAGGAACGGTATCGGCGTCGATATAAACCCCAATTGTATAATTTTAACAAGAAATCGGCTTGATTTTGAATATTTACCTCCCGGTGATAAAGAACCACTAATTAAAACTTATGTTGGCGATGCTCGCAATCTTGCTTTGATAAAAAACGAAGAAATAGATCTAATAGTTACCCACCCGCCTTATTTTAATATTATTGGCTATTCCGAAGGCGAAGTAAAAGGCGACATTTCTAAATTAAAATTTGAAGATTATTTAGAAGCAATTAAAGAAATTGCTCAAGAATCTTTTAGAGTTTTAAAAGAAAACAAATATTGTGCCATTCTTATCGGTGATACGAGAAAGCATAAACATTATATTCCTCCGGCCTATCGAGTTATGGAAAAATTTTTAGAAGTTGGTTTTATTTTAAAAGAAGATATTATTAAACTTCAACATAATGTTACTACTAATCGGACTGTTTGGCGAAAAAATATTATGATTTTTATAAAATAATGCACGAACATATTTTTGTTTTTAGAAAGCCTAAGAAAGATGAGAAACCATTAAAGTTATCAAGAAATACTCATTTTGCTAATGATTTATATGGCAAAATTTGTAGCAATTGAAGGTAAAACAAAAAGCCATCAATTTTGGCGGTCGTTTCTAAAAAATAAAGGAGCAATTTAAATTATGAAAGAAGTATTGGCCCTTATTGGTAGTGCTCGAAAAGAAGGAAACACCGCAGTTTTGGTTGATAAAATTTTAGCGGGAATAAGAGAAAAAAATAAAAAAGTAAAAATCTACAAATATTTTCTTCACGAACTGAAAATCAATCCTTGTCAATCTTGCTATTTCTGCGTTGATAATTCTGGTTGTCAACAGAAAGACGATATGGCAAAGATTTATCGGCTTTTAAAAAGGATAGATTTTCTTATTATTGGTTCGCCCATTTATATGAATTATGTGAGTGCCCAAACAAAACTTTTTATTGACCGTCTTTTTCCTTACATCCATCCGAAGGCACCAAAAGTTAACAAAGATCTTAAAGCGGTTTTGGTAATAACCTACGGATGGGAAAAGCCAGATATTTATGATGAAGTGATTAAAGATATAAAAAGAGTTTTAAAATGGCACAAGATTAATGTGGTAAAAACAATTAAAGGCTTTGGCTATCAATATAAAAAGACGGAAGTTTTAGAAGATGAGAAATTATTAAAAAAAGCTTATTCCTTAGGTTTGATGCTCAGTAGATTATGAGTTTGATTATTTTATTGTTATTTACTTATTTAAACATAAAAATCAATTCTGACCAAACAACTCAATTACAAAATGAATGCCAAATTGTCGTTAATCCCTTAAATCACAATAATTTAGTTTGTGTTTGGCGAGATTTTCGTCTTGGTTATCGTCGGGTGGGAGTTGGTTATTCTTTTGATGGTGGTTTAACTTGGCGCGATACTTTATTTTATGAACCCCAATATCCCTATCAATCAGATCCCGGTTTAACCGTAGATAAAGAGGGAAATTTTTATGCTTGTCTGCTCTCTTTTATTTCCACTTCTCAGCCGAACGGGTTATTTGTCTATAAATCAACGGATGGCGGCCGAAGCTGGTCAGAACCAATTCCGGTGGTAAATCAGGTACCTAATGTTTTTGAAGATAAAGAATTAATTATCTGTGACCGAACAAATTCACCTTTCCAAAACAATTTGTATGTTTTTTGGACGAGATTTTATGATACCAAAATTATGATTTCCCGCTCTACGGATCGGGGATTAAACTGGTCTTCACCAATTCCAGTAAGTGATGGCAGTGCTTCAGTTCAGTGGCCAGTCGGTGCGATTGGTCCTAACGGCGAAGTTTATATTGCCTGGGTGAGATTATCATCGCCCCAGTCAATAAGAATAGATAAATCAACGGATGGCGGTTTAACTTGGGGCGAAGACCGAACAGTGGCTAATGTGCGCTTTGGCTATGGGTATATAAATCCGGATATTTTAGTTTTTTCCTTTCCGGCAATGGATGTGGACATCAGCAACTCTCCCTATTCCGGCAATATTTACATTGCCTATATGGATTATGGACCAACAACCCAAGAAACCGATATCTATTTTACTCGTTCAACCGATGGTGGTAATACTTGGTCAAATCCGATAAGATTGAATGATGATTCCTTAGGAAATTTGCGCGACCAATTTCATCCGTGGCTAAAGGTTGACAATAACGGTGCCATCCATGTGATTTTTTACGACCGAAGATTAGACCCCAATAATTTATTATTTGATGTCTATCTCACCTCTTCTTATGATGGTGGATTAACCTGGACACCTAATAAAAGAATAACTACCGTATCTTCTAATCCCAATCTTTTTCCTCCACCAATTGATGCCGGTCGTTTAGGAGAATATATTGGTTTAGATGCCATTGATTCCACAAAAATCTTTATGGCCTGGTCGGATACCCGAGAAGGCAATCCGGATATCTTTTGTGCCATTCCCGATACTTTAAGTTTTGTGAAAGAAAAACCGGTTAAAAAAACAATTAAGAAAATATTAATTAATAAAGATTATTTTAATATCACCGGTGAAAAAATAAAAGAAATCAATAAATCAAAAGGGATTATTTTCCTTAGAGATAAAGGTCGACTGATTAAAAAGGTCTTTTTAAAATGAAAATCTATCTTTTTGGCAATCGGAATTGTAAAGCCTGTAAAGATATTTTAAATAAATTGAATTATTACCAAGAAAATTTCAATAAAAATTTAGAAATTGTTTACTTTGATACGGAAACACCGGAGGGTATGGCCGAAGCCTGTTTTTATGATGTTTGGGATATTCCTCAAGTATTATTAATAAAAGATGGTGAAGTTATTAAAAGATGGCAAAAAACTGCTCCCACCTTTGAAGAACTGAATAATCTGTGGAAATCTTAGGTTTTATTAAAAATTCTTTTATTGATTGGGATGGGAAAATCACCGCGATAATTTTTCTTGGCGGCTGTAATTTTAATTGTCCCTATTGCCAAAATGCCCCAATTGTTAAAAGGGATAAGCTCTTAAGAAGATTTAAAATTGGGGAAATCCTTGACTATTTAAAAAATAATAAAAAATTTATTGATGGGGTAGTTATTTCTGGCGGTGAGCCTTTAATTAATCCGGCCCTTCCCCAGTTAATAAAAACTTTTAAAGAAGAAGGTTTTTTGGTTAAGCTGGATACCAACGGCTATTTTTATTTTAATCTTCTTTCTTTAATTGAAAACAATCTTTTAGATTATGTGGCAATGGATATTAAGACCTCTTTTGAAAAATATGAAAAAGCGGTCGGCCGGAAGTTAGAGCTCTCTTTAATAAAGAAAAGTATTGCCCTTTTGAAAGAAGGAAGAGTAGATTATGAATTTAGGACTACCTTGGTTCCGAAATTGGTTGATGAAAAAGACCTGCTTTTGATAAAAGAAGAATTGGGTGGTGCTAAAAGGTGGGTATTACAAAGATTTGTTAATGAGAATGCCAAAAGTAAAAGATACCAAAAGATTAAACCTTACCCAAAAGAAGTGGTGGAAAGGTTTTTGAAAATATTAAAAAGTGATAATAAAATAAAAGAAATCTATCTTCGGGGCTATTAATATTTCTTTTGACAAAAGCTAAGCAAAAACATATTTGATTTTATTTTTAATTTTCTTATAATATAGGTTGATTTATAAAAGGAGGTTTTGATGAAATTAAGAAGTATTTTATTTATTTTATTATCGGTAATTCTTATTTTCGCTAATGAAAACTCCCTCATTGCCAATTATTCTCGTACCAATGATGTTGCTCCGGCTTTTTCGTCCTCTTTCACCAATGAACCGCAAGCGCCAAAAACTTTAACAATCATCTGGTCTACTAAGGCACCAATTCCTTACGGCAGATATTGGGCGGGTGGAAAAGGTGTGGTGAGAGATACTTTTTATGTTTGTGGCGGTAGATGTTCCTTAGGTCAAACCTCAACAAGAAAAGTTCATGCCTATGTACCTGAGACCAACACTTGGATTTCAATGCCGGATATGCCGGCACCAAGAAGAGCCGGTGCGGGTGGCGTAATTGGTAATAAAATCTATTATGCTGGCGGAAGAGATTCAACAAATATCACAACTGCTACCCTTTTTGAGTTTGATTGCGATACCAAAACCTGGAGCCAAAAAGCCAATATGCCCGCTGCTCGTTGGGCTTGTTGTGGTGATGCGGTTGGTGGTAAGTTATATGTCGTGGGTGATGAGAACCGAACCGGAACTACTTATGAATATGACCCAACTAACAATTCTTGGACACAAAAGGCAACTTTGCCCGTTGGTCGAGGATGGGCGGCGGCGGCTGGTGCTGGTGGAAAACTTTATGTTTTTGGTGGTGCTGGTTCTGCTGGTGTTCTTAATGATTGTTGGGAATTTGACCCCCAAAATAATACTTGGACACAAAAGGCGAATATGCCCGGACCGAGAGAATATCATAGTGCTGTCGCCTTTAATGATACCGCCATTTTTATAATTGGTGGCACGGGTGACGGCACTAATCCAGTAAATACTGTCTGGCGTTATAGTGTGACTACCAATACTTGGGAGGTAGAAACACCGATGCCGACAAGTCGCGGTTGGGCAATTCTTGGCACCTATCGAGATAAAATCTATGTGGTTGGTGGTTCGCAAGATTGGGGGACAACCCGTTATTTAGCTATCAATGAAGAAGGTAGTTTTATCACTTATGAAAACGATGTCGGAATTGAGGCAATAAGAAGTCCAGGAGGTATAGTTTCACCTAATTCTCAGATTACGCCGATTGCTAAAATTAGAAATTTTGGAATTTTACCCCAACAGGATATTCCGGTCTATTGCTGGATTGATTCTGCTAATGTGAGAATCTACGAGCAGAATGTAACTTATCCCGGCCCTTTAGCACCTAATGATACTGCTTTAGTAACTTTCCCATTTTGGCAGGTGGGAAATGCTGGCAATACCTATCAAATAACGATGTTTACCAATTTGCCCAATGATACTAATAGGGGAAATGATACCTTAAGACAATCTACCTTCTCTTTCTTAGTGCGTGATACCTTAGTTGCTCCTTTCCGCGAGGTTACGCCCACTATTGATGGTGTTATTGACAGTTTAGAATGGCGCGACGCCTTAAAAGTAGATATTTCCGATGTTTTAAATATGCAAGGAAGTGGTGCTCGCCCAGCGGGTAGCGTCTTTCTCTATTGCAAGCATGATTCTGCCAATGTCTATTGGGCATTAGACTTTAAAGCAAAGACCATCAGAGAAAATTATGACCAATTTGGTTGTTATCTTGATGAAAACTATTCAAGAACTTGGACCCTTGATTCTTCCGAAGGAAACCATTGGTTTGTTTGGCTAAATCAGGATACCGTTGTTTATCGGGCTTTATTAGGTACCGGTAATATTCCTTCTGCCTATTGGATAAGATGGGCAAGTGGTAATGGAATTTCGCGAACAAGCACCAATGCTGGTAATCTCCAATTTGAAGCAGTTATTAATAAAGGAAATCTCAAATGGAATTACACTCTAAATCCTGAATGGGATACTGTTGGTTTCTATGCCTATGCCGCGGCCGCTCCGGGAAATGTTTTTTGGGGAACTTGGCCAACAACCATGCCTGGTACCCAATGGAATAATGCGGCTGCCTACGGAACATTAATCTTTGCTGGCTGGCATCCGCCAATGGTTGAAGAAATGAACAACCATATCCTCAAAAAAGCAATTGTTAATAATATTTTCAAGATGCCTTTGAAATTAACGAATACGAAAAACCTACTGATTTATGATACGAAAGGTTCGCTGGTAAGAAAGCTGACAACCGAAAAAGGACCGATTATCCTTGGACCTGATAATCTAAAAAGTGGCATCTATTTCTTAAAAATTGACAATTCCCAACCAATAAAAGCAGTTATTCTTAAATAAAAAAATTTTCTAAAAAGGAGAAGGCAGGGGTTTTTAATTCCCTGCCTTTTTTATTTTATAACTATCTTTTTTAATTGCTTTCTATTTTTAAGAAAGTAGATACCTTTTTTAAAATAATTGGTATTTACTTTGCTTCCTTTAATATCAAAAATTAAAAAATCATTATCTTTTAAATTGTTAAAAAAATTATTTTCTTCCACTGCTGGTAAAGTAACATAAAATATTATCTCTTTCTTATCATTATTTCTATTTAAATCGTTGGCTAAAGCGGTTGAACATTTTGCCAGATGCTCACCAAGAGTAGCCGCATACCATAAGGAATCAAAGATAACTAAGATTTCCGTATTTGCTGGAATACTTATCCTTTTTATTGTCTGCCAATCACCAATGGCAAAAATAACATTAAATTCCGCTCTTAAATTTCCATAATTTTTTATTATCGCCTTTGGTTGGACATAAGAGCCTTGACTGATATTGCCCGATGGCTCAATAATACTTTCTACTCCGCAATCTTCCACTTTTACAAAAATTCTACCTTCTTTAAGATTATTACTGGGTCTTTCATCATTATAAAGCAAAGTGGTACAGCGATAATACTGGTAATTTCTTGCTTTTAAAGTGCATGGCAAAAAATAGACTCTTTGGGTATCATTGGGATTTAAAGGGATATTTCGGATATCGGCATAGAAATTACCGCAGGTTAATCTTACCGAAAAATCGGTTGCTCTTTGGCCATAATTTTTTATTAAAACATTAGGATAAACTAACTGATAGGAATCAGCAATTGAAGGGAATCCCCTTATCTCTTCGACACCGATATCAAAAAGAATCCGAATATTTCCAGAATAATTGAAATTTAATTGATAACCAATACCGTATTCCCAATGGGCAACAATTGGAATCAGGACAAAATTATCTTCATAACGCCAGTCAAAAGAATCGTTTCCTTGGGCTTGGCTATTTAAATTTAATTCGTAAATTCTTGGTTCTTCTCTTTTATAACCAATAACAATTGCCTGCCAATTAAACCCATCGTCGCCATCAAAAAAGAGAAAAAACTTTCCGCCACCATTCAAAAAATTGATATAGTCAGCACCACCCGGAACAACTGGCTCGTAAGAAGAAGAATTTCCTTGGCAAGGATAGGAGTTATGGGTGCTCATTACACTCACCATTGGCCACAGGTTGCCTTCTTTAAAAAACCTATCCGGAATTGCCCTTTGACCAGTAAAATATCGCCAGATACCGTATTCTTTTAAAGCATTATTTAAATTGGAATTATAAAAATTTCTCAAAACATAATCAAAACCTTCCAGAGTATTATTACCATTAACAACTCCTTGACGCTCCCAGATTTTCCTTAAACAATCGGTATCAAATCTATCCTCTAAATACATTGCCCAAATCCCACCGGCATATTGATAAAGACCGCCTTGGATAAAAGTATTTATTGGATAATAAGGAGTTGTTAATGGTCCGGGAGAGGAAGAGAGATAGCCGACATAATCATTAATCTCTTCATAGCAGACATCTTCCATCCAAACCGCAGTATTTTCATACCAAAAACTTTCTTCTTCCGAACTGTAACGAAATTGGCAGGCATGATTAAATTCGTGGGCACAGACAACTTTTAAAAATCCACCGATACTTAAATTATTGGCCACCGCAATATAAGAAGTGGCGCCATCAGGATAAGGATTTGGATAAGAATATTCGGGTGCGCAATAACCACCAATTCCGGAAGGCAGGGCTTTAATATAAATATCATAACGGTCATCACCACCCAAACCAAAATCTGGCGGCGGTGGTGCCCAGTTTAAACTATCTACTTGGAGACGAAAAGAATGGGCAATATAAGAGGCCACTGATTCCGCATACGCCCGAGAGACCGCATCGCTACCGCTTCTGGTATAATGAACACGAAATCGGTCACCTTCAATATATTCTACTGGTCCAGAAAGATTTGGTCTTTGAAGGGAAGCTTTGGCTTTAAAAGCCTCTAAGGCACAGATCGTATAACACCAATCACCAATTATCTTATCAACCTCTTTCTTATTAAATAAAAATAATAAAAGAAAAAACCAATTACCCATAAATTATTTTATAAAAGAAAAAGGAAAAAATCAACTATTTAAGAAATTATTCTTTTGCACTTCATTAAATGCTTGTTTTAGCCCTCTTCTCTTAATAGCCTTTCGAGCTCTTCAATCCTTTTTTCGATTTCTGCCTTTTCTTCTTTTAAAATTTCCAGCTCTTCTTTTAGCTCTTCTTTTGTTGGTTTTCTAAAAGGCCCTACTCCACAGCAAAGGTCAATATGAATATGACCGGCTGGTCCAAACCAGCAATGTCTTCTAAAATGCCTACACATTTTTCACCTCCTCTTTTTATAATTTTAACCAATATTTTTTAAGTAGTCAAATTTATATTTTTAAATTGGCGTATATCAGCAATCTTTAATTTAAGGGTAAGATAGGTTATTTTTCTTCGTTATATATAATAAAAAGGAGGAAAAGATGAAAGTGGATAAGAAAAAGATTAAAAGCTATAAATTAAAAATGAAAAATAAGGTTTTAGAAATAGCTATTCCCCCAATAGTCTACCTAATAGTCCCCTAAAAGATTAAAAGGAGCTTTATTTTATTAACCAGTTATATCTCTTTTCGTTAAGGTATTCGTCGGTAATGATAACATTTAAAAGAAATCTATCTTTTTTAATCTCTAAAAGAAACTCTTCTTCTTTATCATCAAAGATTTTATCAATGGGCAAGATCTTTTCCTCTTTCTCGTTATCGATTGAATATTGGCAGTTTTTAATTATCGAAAGGGAATCAACCACCTTTAATTTTATCTTATTATCTTTCTTTTCCAAGGCGATTATTTTTGGGGGAGTATTATCAATTAGAAATTCCTTACTAATAATGGAATCTTTTAAAACCGCTTCTTTGGGTTCGCAAATTTCATCACTGACAACCAATTTTATTTGGTAATAGCCATCAGGAAATTTTTCGCCCATTAATTTATATTCATTTTCTTTGGTTTCATCAAGAAAAAACCAATTTTTATCGCCACTTATTTTATAATAGATTTTGGTTAAAAGGGAGCAAGAGTTTGGGTCTTTTGCTTCCCATTGGATTTTTTTTATTCTTGGGTTTTGGCTATCCGGAGAGATTTTTATTCCTTTTATCTTTGGTGGTTGATTGAGATGGCGATAAAAATACCGTACCTTTTTGATTATTGGTCCTTTTGCTCCTTTTTCCCTTTTTAATTCTATTTTATACTGAAAATAACGATTATCAGGAATATTCATTTTTTTATCTTTCACTTTTATAAAATCTGACCAGGTTTCATCGATAATATTACTGGCACCACTGCGGACAAAAACTTGATAAGAAGTAAATAAGGGTAATTCCTTTTCAATTTCTAAATTGCCAAATTGGGAAATAAGATTTAAATCAATTATTGGTGAAAGATAAATACCTTCCTTGGCCAATTCTTTTTTTAAACGATAAATCTTAGCGGGTAAAGAAGTGGCTAAATAGATTTCATCTTTTAAAATAAAAACCTTGCTTATCAATTCCCCATCAAAACCCAAAAGAATAAAGTAATTTTTTTCGGGGATAATTTTGTATAAACAATTGGAACTACCGGCAACAATTAAGGTATCTGCTTTTAGCTGTAAAGAATATAAAGTGGAACAAGGAAAGGTAAAGACTTCTTTTAATTCTTTTTTTGTCCGGTCAAAAGAATAAAGAATGGGAAGTTTATTTTCGTCATTAGTGATAAAATATAAAAAATTATCTTTCACCACAATATCCTTAATCTCCTCTTCGGCGCAATCATAAAGCAATTTTAATTTTCCCTTGATGGGCAGGCAATATAAATAACCCTTTTTCGCGGTGCCGATAAATAAAGTATCTTTAAAATAGGTTAAAGCGGAAACATTTTCATCATTAATTTCCGCTAAGATTTTTTTCTTAAATAGTTGATAGATAATTGCTGGATAAGAAGTGCCAATGTAGATTTCATCTTTTGTTGAAATTAAGCGTATAATATTGCTTGCCGGAATCTGGTATTCTTTTACGATTTTATCTTTTTCACCTTTTAAAACCATACTTTCCGGATTTAAGCCAAAATAGAAATATTGACCATCAGTTGTTAAGGCAAAGATATTTTTATCTTCTCCTTGATAAATTATTTTATCTTTTAAATAGAGATTTTTTCCATCGGTAAAATAGGTTTCGCCTTTTAAGATTATAAAATCATAGATGAAATTACTTTTTGCCGATAAAACCTCTTCCAGCTCATTACTTAAATAGATGGCGGAATCGCTATCCAGCATTACCTGATAACTTTTTGATTGGCAAATAAGAAAAAATATTAAGATATTCATTCTTTCACCTCCATATTTATTGTTTTTGAATTAACAATAAAATAATCAAAAGAAAAATTATTTTCATAATGAAGGGTAAAGGGCGAAGCTTCTTCTTGACTTTTCTCTTTTAATCTTTTTAGGGATAGGGGTAAAGAATAGCCCTTATCTTTTAAATAAAAACCTTTTTTAAAAGAATAGATTGCCAATTTTAAAAGGTTACCTGGTTTTTTCATTTTGATATAATCTAAAAGGGAAGAAAAGTTTTTAATTTCCCGTAAGGGAAAGAGGGAAAAGAAATCTTCAAAGCTACCAACAAACAAAGAATATTGACCGGGATTTAAATTCAATTCTATTTTAAATTCTTTAGTAAAGAGCTTTCCTTGAAAATCCTGGAAGATAATCTTCAATATTAAAGAATCACGGGGATAAAAAATCGTCTTGTTTAAAAGAATATCTAAAATCCTTACGCTTTTCTTCTCTTTAATAAGATAACTTTCAATCTCCCCTTCTTTTATCGCTACTTTTTCAAAGGGGTTTTCTAAAAGGTTTTGCAAATCGTTTTGAAAATCAAAAATGGTAAAACTTTTTGCTTCGTCACTCACTTGTAATTTTTCGTATTCAAAGGTTTTTATTTTATCTTTTAAAGCGATTTTTAGTTTGATTTTATTTTTGATAGTGTAATTTAAAGGCATACCCAAGGTGAAAGAAGAAAAAGAGGAAGAGAAGCAAAGAGGTAATAAAATGGGAATTAGTTTGTAATGATTGACAATTTGATAAAAATACTCTTCCTTTTTTTCATCATCTTTGATAGTTATCTTTAAGGGTAGCTTTTTGGCTTCTTTATTTAAAACACCTTTGATTGCTGTTTGGTAATCATAAGTAATTTTACCAATTTCTTTGACCGGTGAAAAAAGCTTAAAGGAGTTATCATAGGCGGGCATCACGCAGTGGATTTTTCCTAAAATCAAAGGTAATTCCAGCTCACCAAAATTGAAAAAGGGATGACCAAAGGCATAGATAGTATCTTTGGCAATATAGGTTAATGTGCCGATGGCCGCAATTTTTAAATCACCGTCAACAAGTAAACCACCAACCGGATAACCTAAATCAATCTTCATCTCCTTATCAACACTCTCTTTGCCACCCATTGGTAAAAATAATGGTTTGATATTTTTGGGAAAAAGAGTATTAAATAAAGATTCTTCTTTTTCGTTCAATTTGGTATTAAGGGCAATTGGGAGATTAAAATTTCTTGGGGGCCAATTTCTCATTTTGGGAAAACTTTCGGGATAAAGCATCTCATAAATTGGTGTTATTCCGCAAATTGGTTCTTTCTGAAATTCCCAGGCGTACGCCACTGCCCCAATCAATTTGTTATTGATGAAAACTGGACTACCAGACATACCGGCAATGATTCCGGTCTTTTCCAAATTGGCACCGCTCAATTTGGCAATAATTAAATTCCTTTTTGGTTCAATATCCTTCATTATATCTAAGATTTCGCAATAAAAGGTTTCGGGTAAAACTTCAAAAAAAGTAGAAAGACCATAACCTTTCATATGGGGTTTTAGACTATCTATTGGTAAAAAAGAGAGATTTAAAAGAAAAAAGATTATAATTCCCATTTATTTCCCCATTGATTCAAAAAGACAAATTGGGATAAAGGTTTTCTCTTTCTACTTTGGGCAAAAGTTTTTACCACCTTTCCTAAAAGGGATTCTTCTTGGGGATAACCTAAGGGGGTTAAGGCAATAATTCTAAAATCCTTTGGTATCTTTAAAATCTCCTTTAAATAATCTTCATCAAAGGCACCAATCCAACAAGTACCTAATCCTAAGGCGGTGGCGGCTAAAATAAGATGCTCCATAGCAATGGCGCAATCAACCAAGAAATAATCTAAGCCCGCCCGACTACCCGATAACTCTTTTTTAGAAACCAAAATAATAATGACCGGTGCCTTTTTAAGAAAGATGTTGATATTTAAAGTTAAAGGGCGAAAGCTACCTATTTTATTTATCAATTCCTTATCTTTGACAACAATAAAATGCCAGGGTTGGCGATTCTGCCAAGAAGGAGCCTTTTGGGCAGCTACTAAAATTTTTTTTATCTTTTCATCTTCAACTTCCTTTTCACTAAAATTTCTTACCGAAACCCTTTTTTCAATAACGGTAAAAAAATCCATCATCTTAAAAGGCGACCAATACGGGAAAAACGAATCTTGAAAGGTGAGAAGATGATACTTAATAAATTGGGTGCCGCCGCCGAAGAGAAATAGATAATTAATGGTTTTCCTTTTAAATATTTAATCGGCAAAGGACCCCAAAATCTTGAGTCTTCCGAATTATCCCGATTATCACCCATCACAAAGATACAACTTTCCGGAACCACAACTGGACCAAAATTATCCCTTACCAAAATTCCTAAATTTCTATCGTTAATAAAATTTAAATTTAACCACATTTTGGTAAATTCTTCTCGGTCTTTATTGCCAATGCCTGGGGTGATAAAATAATCTTTAAAAGTAGCAAAGGTATCTTTTTGTAAAACACCATTGACATAAAGTTTTTTATTTCTAATCTCAACGGTATCACCGCCCACCGCGACGCACCTTTTTATAAAATTTCGCGGTGCGTAATAGACAAAAAAATTCTTTTCCTTTGACCAATAGATTGGTAATAGGGGAAACCATTTGGGAAAAAAGCGCCCATATTTTTCTTCCGGTTGCGGCATATCCGGATCTAAGGGATAGCGAAAGACGACAATATCTCCCCTTTTCACCTTTCCGGTGGGAATAATAACTTTATTAGAAAAAGGAATTTTTACGCCGTAATCAAATTTTGTTACTAATAAAAAATCACCCACCAAAATAGTATCTTCCATTGAACCGGTAGGCACCATAAAGGCTTCAACGATGAAGGACCTTAAAAAGATAACCACCAAAATCACCGGACCCCAAGAATGAAGAAACTTTTTCATATTCTTTCAATTATAGCCAAAAGTGATAAAAAGTCAAAGCATTCATTAAATTGAATATTTTTATTTTTTTAATTATAATTAATTATGTTTAGATTATTTAATTACAATAAGGTATGCGAGATTGAAAAAGTCGAAAACGGTTGGATTGTCCGGCTCCGTTATCCGAAAATACCTTCCTTGCCTTCAACGGAAGCCCAAAAACAACAATTAAAAATTATGAGTCGGATTATTGCTTTATTATCAAGGATATCGGCTCAAGAACAGGCAAAGGGAATTGATGAAGAGTTAGAACCTTGGAAAGAAGAAAAGAGTGAGGAAGAGTTTGAAGAGATGATGAGGGAGATTGACCGGATAATTGAAGCGACCTTTGATAAAGGGAAAATCGTGAAGGAAAAAGAAGAGCGCGAGAAAGATGAAGAAACTTATGTTTTTATCAATCTTGACGACGCCTTAAATTTTGTCCGCTCTTTTTTTGCCGAATAATTCCTGCTAAAACAGACAGGCACCCAAAGCCGCCACAATTAAAGGATTTTGGGGCACAATAATTTCTTTTCCCAAAAGAATCTCTAAGGCTTTTTTTAATGCCTGATTTTGAGCCCCACCACCGGTAAGGGCAATTTTTTCTAAAATTTTTATTCCCTGGCTTAAACTGACAATTCTTTTCGCCACCGCCAAACAGACACCAAAAAGGACATCGCCCAGATCTTCACCTTGATAAATTTTGGAAAGAACCTCCGATTCCACCATTACCACACAAAGGTGGGAGATAACGGCCGGATTTTTATAAGTTAAAGCTTTTTTGTCAAATTCTTCAAAAGTGATACCTAAGGATTTTATTAAATTAGCAAAAAATCTTCCAGTGCCGGCAGCGCAGCGGTCATTCATAAGAAAATCAATAACTTTACCGTTCTCATCAATCTGAATAATTTTAATATCCTCACCACCGATATCAATGATGGTTCTTACTTCCGGAAATAAAAAATTTATCCCACGGGCGACAGCAGTAATTTCGGTAACCGATTGGTGGTGGGTAATTAAATCTCGCCCGACACCAGTGGTAATCACCGGGTAAGGGGAATTACCGCTTAATTCTTTAATAATTTTTTGACCAATTTCTTTTGGCTGAAATTGGGTTGGCAAAATTCGATAAGCCAAAATCTTTTTACTTTCCTTGTCAAATAAAACCCCTTTCGTGTTAGCGGCACCAATGTCAATACCAATAACCTTCATTTATTTTCCTTTTGGTAAAGAAAATAGGAATAAATAACCAAAATAAAAGCAAAAGTTAAGACGGGGATTAAGATAAAAAGGTAAGAATATTGAAAAAAGAAAAAGCCCAAAAAAGAAATTATTCCCGCAATAATAAATAATTTGCTACCTAATAAATGGGTCTTTTGCCAAACATCATCACTGCTTAAAGTCCAAGGGGTTCGGATGCCAACAAACCAATTTCTTTGGGCATTTTTTAAAAGTATACCGGTATAAATAAAAAGCCCACCCAAACCAATGGGGAAAAAACGGTTGGGATTGATTTTAATATTTAAATTCCAAAGATAGATAAAAAATTGGAGAGCAATTAAAAAAAGAAAGAAAATTAAAAAGAAGAGATCATAATATTTGATAAATTTTATAAGATTATTTTTTAAAGGGTCAATCTTGGGGATAAGAAAATAAAGAATGAGAATGATGAGGGAGATAAAAGGAATTAAAAAAGTACCGCTAAATTTTTGAGCATAACCATCCGCTTCTCCGAATTGATTCCAATGGGTTGCCATTTTTTTAGGCATCTGGGGATAGAAATAAAGACCGAGCAAAAAAGCGAGAAGAACTAAAAATGAGATAATAATCGCCAGTTTTCTCATTAATAGATTATAATCTTCAAAATAAAAAAATCAACTTGATTTTTCTCTTAATTATATTATACTTATTATATAAGTTTTTAAGCTCATCTTTCCCCTCCTCCTCTCGATCGCCTCCTTGGGGCAGGGTCAAAAAGACCCTGCCCTTTTATTTTGAAAATAAAATTAATTTTTTATTTAATTTTTATTGGAGTTTCTTTAATAAGGCAGGAACAATTTTTGTCAAATCACCAATCACTCCGTAATGGCTAACCGAAAATATGGGAGCATTTTCATCTTTATTGATGGCAATTATCAAATCAGAATTTTTCATCCCGGCAACATGCTGAAAAGCACCAGAAATTCCTAAGGCAAAATAAAGCTTCGGTTTTACCGTTTTTCCTGATGAGCCAACCTGGCGGTCCTTGGGCAACCAACCAGCATCAATTACTGGTCGGGAACCAGCCAAAACCCCATTTAATTTTTTTGCCAATTCTTCAACCATTGGTAAATTCTTTTGGTCTTTTATTCCCCGACCAATACCGATGATTACGGCCGCTTGCGTGATATCTACTTCTCCCGCTTCCGCCTTTTCGTAGCCCAAAATTTCGGTATTTTTTTCTATTGGTAAAGAAATTTCTTGTTCTTCAATGAGGGTAGAAAATTCCCGCTTTTCAAATTTGAATGCGCCGCTTTGGATAGTTAAGATTAAAGATTTTTCGTCAAGGAGACCAATTTTTCCGCAAATTTTTCCACCATAGAAATAACGGATAAGATAAATTTTATCATCAATTTTTTCTAAGCCATTAATATTGGTAATAACGGGAATAAAAAATTCGGCAGCTAAGGAAGGTGCCAGTTCGTAGGCGTTGGCGGTTTGGGAAAAAACCAGAAGATAATCTTCTTTTCTTTTTAAGAACATTTTTATCGCATTTAAATAAAACTCGGGATGGTATTCTTCCAGGATTTTATTTTTTAAAAAATAGATTTTGTTTCCTAACCCTTTTAGATTGTTAAAAATTTCTTTTTTCTCTTCGCTGGTTAAAATTAATAAAGAAACTTCACCGCCATTTAATTCTTGCCAACGATAAGCAAAACTTAAAGCGTCAAAATTACTTTCCAAAATTTCACCAAAACGGTGTTCAATAAAAACAATTACTTCTTTCATAAGAAATTCTTCTCCTTAAGGATTTTTATTAAATTCTCCGCAATCTCTTCTTCGTTATTACCGTGAATAAAAATGGTTTCCCTTTCTTTTTTTGGTAAGAAATATTCTTTAAGCAAGATTTTTTCTTTTAACTCCCCACCCAATTCGGAAAGTTTTATCAATTTAATCTCTTTGGCTAAGGCCTTTTTGATGCCTAAGATAGAAGCGTATCTTAAAGGATAGATGCCGGTTTGGATTGTCAAGAGGCAGGGCAATTTTATTTTTCGTTTTTCAATAAGACCGCCTTCCAATTCCCTTTCAATTAATAAATGGTTATTTTCCTTTTCAATCTTTTTTACCAAGGTCGCCAAAGGCAGATTTAAAAACCTTGCCAAGGCAGTACCAACAATTCCGTAACTGTAATCGCCGCTGGTTACCCCAGTTAAAATTAAATCAAAGGGAAGATTTTTTATCACCGAAAAGAAAATCTGGCTAATTGTTAACGGGTCGATTATCTCCCTTTCGGGCTCAATTCTTATTCCCAAATCAGCACCTTTGGCAAAACCCAGCCTTAAAACCTCTTCACTTTTTTTATCGCCGAAGGTTATTAAAGTAATTTCGCCACCGTATTTCTCTTTTAAAACCAAAGCCGCTTCTAAAGCGTAATTATCCGCTTCGTTAATGGTATAAACCAATCGTTCTTTAATAATATCCTTACCATCACTGGTTACTCTTACTTCACTTTCGGAAGTTTCGGGACAACTTTTTACTAAAACAATAATTTTCATAATTTAAAAATATAATAAAATTTTAAAAATTTTCAACTATTGAAAAGAAAAAAATTAAAAGATAAAATTGGCTATGAAATTGATTAAAGGAATTTTCTTAAAAAGGCTTAATCGTTTTCTTGGCGAATGTTTGGTTAATAATAAAAAAGTAAAAGCCTATTTGCCTAATCCTGGTAGATTATGGGAGATTTTATTACCAAAAAGAATTTTATATTTAGAAAAGGTAAAGAAGAAAAAGAAACTTCCTTATCTTATTTGGGGAGCGGAAAAAGATGGTGATTTTGTTTTACTTAATACCAATTATACTAATGAACTGGCCGAAAAACTTATTAAAGAAAAGAAGCTAAAAGGATGGGCTGATAAAAAAATAATAAAAAGAGAAGCCAAGATAAAAAATTGGCGGATAGATTTTTTATTAAAAGATAACGATAAAGAAAGACCTTTGGAAGTAAAATCTTGCACCCTCTTTTATGGAAAGATGGCCTTTTTTCCCGATGCGGTAAGTGAGCGGGCAAAAAATCACCTTTATTTATTGGCAGAAAATAATGGCTATCTTTTATTTATCATCTATTCACCAAAAATCTATTATTTTTTACCTGACTTTCATACCGATTTTGATTTTTCTTTCACCCTTTATAAACTAAGAAAAAAGATTAAAATAAAAGCTGTCAGCGTGAAAGTTGATAAAGATTTAAAATACCAATTTATTCGGGAAGTGAAAATTCCTTGGCAAGTTTTTGAACGTTTTAAAAGTGATCGGGGCAATTACCTTATTGTTGGTGAATTGAAAAAAACTAAAAAGATTCTCATTGGCAAATTAGGGGAAATAGAATTTAAAAAAGGCTATTATCTTTATGTCGGTCGGGCAATGAAAAACTTAACCAAAAGAATAAAAAGGCATTTAAGAAAAAAGAAAAAGAAAAGATGGCATATTGATTATTTAATTGATTATTTAAAAGACTTAAAAGCGATTCCGATAAGAAGTGAAAAGAATTTTGAATGTGAGCTTGCTCAAGATTTAGCAAAAATTAATTTTTCCCCAATCAAAAAATTTGGCGCTTCGGATTGTTTTTGTAAAAGTCATCTTTATTATTCACCAATTAACCCTTTCCTGATAGAAGATTTCATCAATGTTATTAACAAATATCGTTTCTCGCCCCTTTTAAAATATCTTTACTGACATATTGACTTTTTGTTAGTTTTTGTTATACTAACAATATGGGAAAGGATTTATTAACGATTTTAAAAAATTTTGGTTTAAGCAATTATGAAGCCGAGGTTTATAGTGCCCTATTAAAATTTGGTGAAGTCAAGGTCGGTGATTTGGCGAAGAAAATCAATGTTCCTCGTCCCCAGATTTATCTGGTTTTAAAAAAACTTACCGCTTTAGGACTCTGTGCGGAAAAGAGCGGGAGAATAAAATATTATCTGGCAATCTCTCCCCAATTGGCTTTGAGAAGACTTTTAGAAAATGAGGAAAGAAAATTGAAAGAGAAGTTTTCTTTATTAAAAGAATTGGAAGCGGTTTATCAAAAGAGTAAAAAGAAAAATATCGATTTTGAATTTATTGATGTTTTAAAAGGTAAGGAAGCCCGGGAATTTTTGACACTGATGTTAAAAAATGCCCAGAAGGAAATTTTAATCTTTTGTAAATACCTATTAAAAAAAACACCAGAAAGGTTAAAAGAATCTTATAATATGGAAGTTAGTGCTTTAAAAAAGAAAATTAAGGTTCGTTGTCTTTATGAAGAAAGCTTTTTAGCCGATGAAGATGTTTTTGCCTATGTAAAAAAGTTGATAAAAATGGGCGAAGTGGCAAGAAGGATTGATTATTTACCGTTAAATATGCTTTTGATTGATGATAAAGGTGCCACATTCTCCTTATTTGGTGAAGATAAAGAGGATGTGGTGATGTTTATTTTTACCCATCCGGCACTCATCCAATTGATGAGGGTCGGTTTTGAGTATTATTGGTCGATGGGCAAAGAAATTAATTTAACTTAAAAAGGAGGAAATGATGTTTTTATTTATCACTTTATTTTTATTTAATTTAAACATTGATTTTAATCGGGGATTAATCACTGACGAACCTATCCCTTCACGGACGATTATGGTAAAGCCGATTTTTTCCCATTCGCCTTTGAAAGAAAACTTTACTCCTTTAACCAATTGGTCAAAAAGAGAATCGCTTAACCTTATTCTTCGAGGTGAATACAATTTAGCCGGTGGTTATGTGAATATGAGTGGTTGGCAGGTTGCTCCTTATCAGGACTACTTGCTCTTTTCTTCGGGTGGTGGTTTTTATGTTTTTAATGTTTCTGAAACATTGACAAAAATAAGAGAGGTTTCCGGTCCGGGTTATATCTTTGATTTTGAGATTAAAGATACTTTAATCTTTTGTGCCTCGGCCGATAAGGGCTTAGTAATTTTTAATTTCAGTGATCTTAGCCGGGCAAAATGGCTAAATGCTACTTATTTATCTTTTGAACAGCCTCTTTCTAACCCTCAGTACGGTTGGGGGGCTACTGGAATTGCCTTAAAAGATACCTTCGCTTTTATTACTACCCGAGCTGGCGGTCTTTATGTAGTGAATATTGCTGACCCTAATAACCCCCGAATTGTGGCTACGGAAAATACCTTTACTTGGTTAATGGACATTGTAATTAAAGAAAATATTGCCTTTGTTACCAATTATGACCCGGGGGATACGGTTGGCCTTATTGCCTATGATATCTCTAACCCATTACATCCGCAAGTTATTTCTTATGTTGGTGGTAATGTCCGTCGGGGAATGAAGCTTTTTATAAAAGATACCTTGGCTTATATTGGTGCTCGCTATTATGGATTTTATATTGTGAATATTGCTGACCCAAGGAATATGAGATTAGTTTCCCAGGCAACCGATTTATTGGAAGTTCAAAGAGTAAATGTGGTTAATTTTGGTGACACCCTTTATGCCTTTGTGAGCGATATTTATGGTTTAGCAATTTATGATGTTTCTGACCCCCAAAATCCTCAGCTTATCAATCAATTAAATGTTCGCTCCACAGCTACCTATATTGATAGGAATCACCGAAAACTTTATGACCAAGCATTAGCCGGTGCAGTCCTTTATGACATTACTTATCCTTATAATCCTCAACTTATTAATTATTATGTTTATTTGGGAAATCCTTACTACTTAACCGCCAAAGATAACATTGCCTATTTATACGATAGCTACGGAATGCTTCGGATATTAGATATTTCGCAACCGAATAATATCACGGAAATCGCCTATTATGATAGATATTTAGAATCAATTCCTTCCGGTACTCAGGGAGCCGATATCGGTGGCATATTTTATTCCAATAATTATATTTATTTAATTGTGAGGGGTTTTCCCTGGTTCTGTTATTTAGCCATTGTTGATGTTTCTAATCCCCGAAATCCTCAATGGGTAGGGACAAAGATGTGGCGCGGTTATGCCGGTGGTAATCAATTCTATGTAGAAGATACTTTGGCTTTTATTCCTTTGGCTATCAACGCCCAAACAGATTTAAGAATAATAAATATCGCGAACCCTCAACGGATAAGAGAACGGGGGGTCTATTATTGGTCAACTTGGGCGGCTTTAGAGATTGCTAAATATGATACTATTTTATTTATGGCTGGTGGTTATGACCCTTGGGGCGGCACCCAACCGCTTCAACGAGATTTAGGAATTTTAAATGTTAGTGATATAACCAATCCCGTTTTAATTACTGAATATTCTACTCCTAATCAATGTCGAGGGGTTGATTGTTTTTCTTATGTGCCGATAATTGCCGTTGCTGATTGGGCAGGTGGGGTTCACACAATTAATATCACTAACCCCGCTGCTCCCCAAATTATTGGAACGGTTGATTTTGAAAACAATATTGAAGATGTTCATATTGGTGAGCAATTAATTTTTACTGGTGATGGTTACCAATTTACTGCCTTAAAGACCGACCGGGGACAGAATTTAAGATTGTATGGCTATTATGATATGCTTTCTAAATTTGGTTATGGTGGAATAGTAAGCGATGTTTGGTCAAGGGGTGATGAATATGGTTATGCTTCAACTTATGGTGGTTTCTTCATTTATTATACTGGTCTTTCGCCAATAAAAGAAGTGAGCAACTCCTCAAAGGAATTCCGTTTGAGAATAAAAATCCCCGGTGAATATCTTATCACTATCAGTGACGCCAGTGGTCGGATTGTTTTTAAAGAAAAGCAGTATCTAAAAGAAAATAGTTCCCTTCGTCTGCCGTCATTGAAAAACGGTCTTTATTTCTTAAGAATAAAAGGTAAAGAAGAAATCCAAAGGAAAATAGTTATGGTGAAGTAATTAAAATGAAATGTTTAAAATTTATCTTATTCATCTTTTTCTTCGTTTTTTCTCAGCAAATCCGATTTCGTGATGTTGCTTCGGAATTGGGGATAAATGTTTCCGGTGGGCTGGGTGCTACTTGTCTCTTTTTTGATTATAATAATGATAATTACTTAGATATCCTTTTTGACCCGGGCGGAAGGGTTTATCTCTTTAAAAATAATTACGGCTTATCTTTTATTAATGTTACTGATTCCGCAAGACTTAGCAATTACCAATTTAAGTCAGTAGTTGCTGGTGATTTTAATAATGATGGTTATTTAGATATTTTAGCAACTAATTCTGGTGCCGAAGTTTATCTCTTTAGAAATAATGGTGATGGCACTTTTAGCGAAGTAGCTGATTCCTTAGGCATTTCTTTGGGTGGTTATGTTGCTCTCTTTTTTGACTATAATCTTGATGGTTATTTAGATATCTTAACGGTTGGTAATCAGTCGCGCCTTTATAAACAGATGCGCAGTGGTTTTCAATTGGTGACTACTTTTGAAGATGGAACCAACGCCTTGGTTTTTGATTATAATAATGATTTCTATCCTGATATCTATCTTTTGCGGGCTGGCGAAAATAAACTTTACCGCAATAACGGCAATGGTACTTTTACCGATGTTACCAGCGAAGCAAATGTCGGCAATTTAGGTAACAGCCAAACCGCCACGGCTGGCGATTTCAATAATGATGGCTATTTAGACATTTATCTTACCAATATCGGTGGCGGCCGCAATTGTTTATATGAGAACCAAAGAAACGGAACCTTTTTAGACCGGACAAATTTTTATGGTGTTGGTGATGTTGGTGATGGTCGGACCTGTATCTTTATTGATTTCAACAACGACCGGCTTTTAGACATCTTCACCACCAATCATGTTAATCTTAATCGCCTTTATAAAAATATGGGTTATTCAGCTCCTTTTTTTAATGTGGCTGGTCAGGTAAATATTGCCGCGCCATCGGATGTCTTTGTGAGTAGTTGGGGAGATTTTGACAACGATGGTGATTTAGATGCCTTTCTTACCGGTCATTTTGGTAATGGTTACGCTCTGATGAGGGATAGTGGTGGAAATTATTTCCATTATCTTAAAGTAAAATTGGTTGGTCGTCAGAGTAATAAAGCTGGTATTGGAACAAAACTCTATCTTTACCGTAATGATACTACCCAATTAGTTGAGCTCTCGTCAATTTCTTTAATTGCCCATTTTGGTTTAGGTAATAGTCCTTATTTTGACTCCTTAATTGTTCTTTGGCCAAGCGGTGAGCGAAACTCTTTCTATTTTAGTGTTGGTGATACCTTACTGACAATTGAAGAACCGCTTTCGGTAATAAAAGAAGAGAAAAAAGAAAAACCAAAAGAAAAGTTTCCGTTTTTTGATATTCAAGGAAGAAAAATAAAGGGATTAAACCAAAAAGGTATCTTCTTTTTAATTAATAAAAGAAAAAATATAATAATAAGGAGGTAAAATGAAAAAATATTTACTCTTTTTACTCTTTTTTACCTTTGCCTGTGTTTATTTAGATAATGTTAATCAACCTTCGCACATCGGCATTAACGAATATTTCACCATTCTCATTCAAGGAACTTTTAATAACTCAACCACTGGTCGTGCTTGGTTGGCGATAAAAATTCCTTTGGGAGTAAGGATTGATAGTATAAGATATAATACCTATAATGGTGCTACCGAACTGTTAACCCAGATAAGTGATACCGTTACCAAAATTGCCACCAATAATTTTCCGCCAGAACCAAATATGCTTTGGCAAGGTTATGAGACCAGAGAATATTCCGGTTTAGGCAGTGGTAGTTATGAGGCTCGGGTTTATCTTTATGTGACCAATAATGCTATTCCCGATACCTATTTAATTGACTATCGGACAGGTAGCTCCTATCATAACCATTTACTTTTAGACAGCATTTTAGACCAACCATTAACAATTGTTGCTACCGGAATTAAGGAACCGGCAAAAAAGAAAATAAAACTTATAAGATACGACATCTTGGGACGAAGGCTTCCTTTCAAATTCCGAAAATAAAATACTCCTAATCACCATATCAAATTTTCATTAATTTATCTGTTAGGCGTTGTTAAGGGGAAGAAATGGTAATAAATATTATTGTAAAAATGTAGCGATTGGTAAAAAAGAGATTTTTAGATGAATAGTTATTTTTTGGAATTAATAGAGTTTAAAATTTTTCCAATTTAACTGGCTAAAATTATACAAGAAATAAATCTTTAGTTTACTGAAATTTTAAATTTTGGAAAGTTGCATTTAGATAAAAATGATTTAAAATATTAATTATGATAATTCTTAAAAACATTACAATTAAAAATTACCGAAATTTAGAAAAAGTTATTTTAAGCGATTGTAAAGATTTCAATATTTTAATTGGACCATCTAATCGTGGTAAAACAAATATATTATGCGCAATCAACATATTAAAAAGCGTAAAATTAAATTCTGATGCCCTTTTTTATAATTATCAAAAAGAAAAATTGAGGTTTTCTATTTCAACTTCCCAAATAAATTTAGAACCTGAAAAATTACAATTCTGTGCTCCAAGAGTTGAGACAAACGAAGAAGACGCATATCGAAAAACTGTGCCTTTTGAAATTGAGTTTGAATTTAACGAAGAAGTAATCAGAAAAAATTTAAAAAATTTGAAAGAAATTGAGAATATTATTATTAACGAACTTTATGAAAAAATAAAACAACGAAATGACCCAAATCTTACATCATTTTTTGAGACTATATTTGATAATAAATATAAAATTAAACTTTTACAAGAACCATATAGTAAAAAATATGCCCTTTCAAATTCACTTTCTTACTTCTTTTTAAACGAATTTAAAGATTTTTTTGAAAAAAGAGTTTTATTTATAGAAGATAGCCGTATTAAAAAAGAGAGGAATTTTATAGAAGAATATCTTTTAAACAAAGGATTAAGTGGTAAAATAATGAATGAATTAATAACACGTTTAAATGAGATAGTTGATAACTCCATAAATGATTTTAACACCGCTAATTTTAATTTAATCCATTACGAAAATGATAAAAAAATTTTTGAAGCAGAAATAATAAAAGAAGGTTCAGGCATAAGGTCGCTTGTGTTACCAATTGCTGATATTATTTCTTTAGAATCTTTAGAAGAAGGTATTATCTTGTGGGACGAACCTGAGATTGGATTATATCCCTATAGTAAACAAAAACTTTTAGAATTTTTGTTAAAAAAGGCAGAAAGCCATCAAATTTTTATAACCACTCATGACCCTACCTTTATAAATCCGATTTTATGGAAAAATGAAGAAATTTCTATATCTATTTATTTATATTCTTCTGTTGAAAATAATTTCATTAAAATTAATTTGAATGAAAATATGGAAGACCCAAATGTTTTTGCTGGATATTTGCCCCACACACATTCTCTTAAAGAAATTCATATTTATGTAGAAGGTTCAAGTGATGTTTATATTTTCCAAATATTTTTGCGAAAATATGTGGATGAATTAAATCAAAAGAGAAAAATAAATAAATATGAAATGTTAAATAAAGTAGGTATTTATCATTTAGGTGGAAGTTTCTGGCCACATTTACTATCGACTATTCCGTCTCCGCCTTATAAATCTATCGTTATTCTTGATGGCGATAAGAAAAAAGAGTTAGAAAATATGAAATATGATATACAACAAAGATTTAAAATTTGCCACACAATAGATGAAATAGGAGAAGCTTTTTCAGAAAACCTTATTCCAATTTATTGCTTACAAAAAGAAAAAATTGAAAAATATTTATTTCCTGAAGGTGAGCCTGCTGATTATGAAAAAAAGATACATGGTCCACAAAAAGCAGAAGAAATGAAAGAGATTCCAAAAGAAATTAAAGATTTATTGGAAAAAATTTTGGACGAGGAAATAGTTTTATCTTTTAAATCCGTCATTTGAAATAAACTGAAATTTAAGGTATAATTTTTTTTAAAAAGGAGTGGAAATGAAGAAGTTGGTTATTTTATTTGGTTTTTTAACCTTGGCTTTTAGTAAGGAATATTTAGTTGTAGTAAAAATGCCTTTACCAATCTTTTATGACCGATTAGCCAAAGTAGAAGAATTTATTCCTTGTGCCTTATTGGATAATACTGTTATCGGAAGAATTTCCGAAGAGAAGATAACCAAACTTTCTTCTTTTGAATATTATCTTTTAAGCCCCATTGATTTAGAAAAGAATTATGCTTTCTATTTTGTTACCTATCCCAAGGAAGAAAGGGATTATCCGATTGAAGAGCAGTTAAAAAATTATGGAGAAGTTTTGTATAATGAAGGTAATACTTTCTTAATGAAGATTAATTTTGATAATTTAAGATATTTAAGGGATTTTGAGTTATGCCATTTATCTTTGGCAAAGATTATTTTACCGAAGGCAAGTGAGATTTCTTTAAGCGAAGATAAAGATTTAAATATTGGCTATCCCAATCCGCTAATCCAACAGATAATTGACCAGATTACCCCCAGCGAATTAGCAGAATTTATAAGGCAATTAAGTGGAGAAAAGAAATGTTTTGTTTTGGGTGATTCTGATTCTATCTATACTCGTTATGCGACCACTGATAAAAATTCAACCGCTATCCATTATTTTTACGAAAAGCTTTCATCTTTCAATTTAGACTCAGTTCTCTTTGACCCTTTTAGTTGGCAATCTTATAATGATAGTAATGTTATTGGGGTGAAATTGGGAAGGGAATATCCTAATAAATATTTTATCTTAGGTGGTCATATTGATAATACTTCGGAAATTCCCAATGTTTATGCTCCGGGTGCTGATGATAATGGCAGTGGAGCAATAGCGGCTTTAATTGCTGCCAAATATTTAAGTAATATCCCATTTAAATACACAATGAAATTTATCGCTTGGAATAGTGAAGAATTTGGTCTTTATGGAAGTCAAGCCCATGCCCAAAGAGCAGCAAATCAAGGTGATTCCATTATGGGGGTTATCAATTGTGATATGATTGCCTGTGAGATGAGCAATTTAGATTCGGTAAGGGTTTATACGGGCCCAAGAATATCTTCTCGAGCCCTTGGTGATACGATGTTTATTGTTAATCAAAGATATAATATCGGTTTAAATATAAGAAGAAGTACCCAGATGCAACCTAATTCTGACCATTACTATTATTATAATTATGGTTATAATGCCTGCCATGTTTTTGAAGATGATTTTTGCCCGGATTATCATTCCACCAGGGACAGGATAATCCGCTCTTGGTTTGATACCCTTTATTATTGTAAAGTGGTCAAATTGGTAGTCGCCACCTTAGCCACCTTTGCGATACCTGATACCCAATTGGGTTATATCGGTGAGAAGAAGATAAATAAAGAAAAAGGAAAATTAACGCTTAAAAATACTGCCGATGAAATCTATAATATTAATGGTCAAAAAATAAATAATAATCGATTAAGAAAAGGGATATATTATTTAAGGGAGAAGAATTGTTATTATAAAAGGATAATGATTAAATAATTAAGGGGGAGATGATATCCCCTACTGCTCCCTATTTTTGAGAAAAGATAATTTATATTAACGAAAAATAAATTTTTAGCTTACCCCAAATTTTATTATTGACATTTTTTAAAAATAGGTTAAACTTATATAGCGCCGAGGTGGCGGAATTTGGCAGACGCGGTAGGTTCAGGACCTACTGGCTTTTAAGCCGTAGGGGTTCAAATCCCCTCCTCGGCATCAACTTTTAGCAACCACTAAACCAAAAACCTCTTGGGCCTTATTTTTATATAAAACCTGCGCACAATTTTTCAAAGTAGCACCGGTAGTGACCACATCATCAATCAGGATAATTTTTTTATTTTCGATTGAATAATTTTTATCAAAGGCAAAGGCTTTTTCAACATTTATTCTTCTTTCTTTATCAGCCAAAACTGTTTGACTTTTTGTGTACTTAATTCTTTTTAAACATTTTAATACTTTAATATTGGTAATTTGGGAAATCTGGAAAGCAAGCATTTCACTCTGATTATAACCCCTTTCCCGCAGCCTGGCTGGATGTAAAGGCACAGGAACTAAAAAGTCGCAATCTTTAAGGTAATAATCATTGATAATAACCTTACTCAAAGCCAAAGCCAAGGTTTGGGCAATAAAAGTTCGATTTTGATATTTAAATTCGTTGATGAGATTAACAAAGGGAATGGCATAATGACCTAAGGCATAAATTCGGATATGGTTTTTAAAAATAATTGGTTGGGAAAAAATCTTTTGGTAACAAGAAAAACAGATTTTCTCGCCCGCCGTCTGTTTTAAACAACCGAAACATAAAGGCGGAAAGAAAAAATCATAAAGGGATTTTAAAAATTTTTTAATCACTTTTAACCCTTTTTATAAAAATTAATAAGGCGATTAACATCAAAATAATGGCAATCGTTTGGTTAGTCCAAAAATTTAGTTTATTTTCGTAATATCTTAAAAAATCAATAAGAAATCTAAAAAGGGCATAGAGAAAGAGAAAGATAGAAAAAATTACCCCTTCTTTTCTAATTAGCTTTCTTTTTTCTAATTTTAAAATTATCAAGAATAGAAGAAAACCAAAAAAACTGGAATAAAGTTGGGTTGGATGGATTTTGGTATCAGGAAAAGTTGAACCGGCTGGCGAATCGGGTGGAAAAATAACACCGTATTTAAAAGGAGAGCCAAAGCAACAACCATTTAAAAAACAGCCAATCCTCGTAATACCTTCCCCTAAGGCTAAGGCTGGAGAAATGGCATCCAGCATCTTTAAAATGGGCATCTTCTTCTTTTTGGCATAAAAAAAACCAGCTAAAAAACCACCAATAAAGCCACCAAAAAACATTAAACCGCCAAGACCACCCCGCCAAAAGGCAATAATACCAATCAAATCGTTTTTAAATTCATCCCAATGGTTAAAAACATATAAAAGCCGAGCACCAATAATCACCCCAATTAAAATCGTAACCGCCAGATTAACAACCTCATCTTCTCTCACCCCAAATTTTTTTGCCCTTTTCTGAGTAATCTTTATGCCCAAAATAAAAGAGATAAAAAGCATTAAGCCGTAAGAATATAAAGTAAAATTACCAATCTTTAAAAGAATTGGTGCCATTTTAAATTATAAATTTTTTAATATTTTTTTCAAAGGGTGGATAGATGATTCCCCTTTCGGTGATAATCGCACTGATTAAACTATTTTCGGTGATATCAAAGGCGGGATTATAACAAGCTATTTCCTTCGGAGCAATAAAATAGTTTTTAATCTTTTTTATCTCTTCACAACCTCTTTCTTCAATTTTTATCTCTTTACCATTTTTGATATTCTTATCAATGGTGGAGATTGGACAGGCAACATAAAAGGGTTTTTTAAAATAATGGGCACAGATGGCTAAGGTCTTAGTGCCAATTTTATTGGCGGTATCACCATTTTGGGCAATCCGGTCAGCACCAACCAAAACCAAATCAATTTGCGCCATTACTGCGCCCACCATATTATCGGTAATTAAAATCGGCTTAATATTTTTAAAAGAAGAATTTAAAATTTCAAAAGTCGTCAAACGAGCTCCTTGAAAAAGCGGCCGGGTTTCGCAGATATATACTTTTAAATCTTTACCCAATTTTCCCGCATAAAAAATAACTCCCAAAGCTGTGCCAATGCCACCAGTGGCTAAATGACCAGTATTACAAATAGTTAAAATATTAGCCCTTTGGGGAATTAACTGGTTACCATATTGAGCGATTTTTAAAAAACTCTTCTTCTCCCTTTCATAAAAATCAAAAACCGCTTTCTTAATTTTTCTTTTTAATTTTTTATCATCACCTTCCTTTTTTATAATTGTCTCCAAGTTTTCTAAAACATAAAATAAATTTCTGGCAGTTGGGCGGGTATTTTTTAATTCGTTTATGGAAAAGAGTAGGTTTTCTTTTAAATTATCTTTAATTTTTAACGATAAAAAATAAATACCAAAACCAGCAATGATGCCTAATAAAGGCGCCCCCCGAACTTTTAATTCTTTTATCGCCCTGATTAAATCTTTTAAATCTTTTATTTTTAAATAGGAAATTCTGTTGGGTAATTTTGTTTGGTCTAAGATGAAAAGGGAGTTATTTTTAAAGTAAAAAGCCGGATAAGGGAAATTAAAAAACGCTTTTTCCCTCATCCGGCCTTTCCTTTTATTTCAAAAGCTCCTTCAAGGGTTTGGCCGCTCTAAAATATACCTTCTTTTTGGCCGGAATATCAATAATCTCGCCGGTTTTGGGATTACGACCTTTTCTTGCCTTGGTTTTTCTAACACCGAAAATTCCTAAGCCGGGTATCGCCAGTTTGTCATTCTTTTTTACCACCTGTTTAATGGCATCAATAAAAGCATCTAAACAGGCGGTTGCCTGTTTTTTGGTAAGCCCCACATCTTGGGCGATTTTGTTAATTAATTCCGCTTTTTTCATAACTCCCCCTTTTTAAAACAAACATATGCTATATTTTATATAAAATAAAGTTTTTGTCAATAAGAAAAAATCTTGATTTTTTAATATTTTTTCTCACTTTATTTTATTATTGACATTAATGAATTTACTATTTACCAAAATCTCGACGGGAATTTGATTTTAAGGAAAAAATTATTAAAATTTTCCTATGAAAAACCTAATCCCTCTTTTTTCGCCAAAGACGGTAGCGGTAATTGGGGCTTCGACCAAAAAAGGAAGTATTGGTAATATTGTTTTTGCTAATATTTTGCTTTCTGGTTATACGGGTGTTGTTTATCCGGTCAATCCCAATGCGAAAAGTGTTCTGGGGGTAAAATCTTTTCCTTCAGTTTTAGCCATTCCTGATGAGATTGATTTGGCGGTGATTATTGTTCCGGCACCAATCGTTAAGAATGTCTTAGAAGATTGCGGAAAGAAAGGGGTGAAAAGTGTTATTGTTATTTCTGCTGGTTTTAAAGAAATTGGTGAGAAAGGCGCTTCATTAGAAGAAGAGATTAAAAAAATTGCTAAAGAATATAATATCCCTTTATTAGGACCAAATTGTTTTGGTGTTATCAATGCTTCCCCAAAAGTGAGATTAAACACCACCTTTGGTCGGGTAATGCCTGAGGCTGGCAATATTGCCTTTGTTACCCAAAGTGGGGCGGTGGGAGCTACCGCCTTAGAATTGGCAACTGCTTATAAAGTTGGTTTCTCTATTTTTGTTTCTTTTGGTAATAAAGCCGATATCAATGAGAATGATTTACTTTTGTATTTAAAAGAAGACGAAGATACTAAAGTAATTTTATTATATTTAGAAGATTTAACTTCTCCCCAAGAATTTTTGAAAATAACTCGGGAGATTACCACTGATTATCAAAAGCCAATTTTGGCAATAAAGGCGGGAAGAACCGAAGCCGGTCAAAAAGCCGCTTCTTCCCATACCGGTGCTCTTGCCGGTAGTGATGAGATTTATAATGCCTTTTTAGAACAATGTGGCATCCTCCGGGTGGAAAAAATTGAAGATTTATTTAATTATGCCAAAGCCTTTGCTTCCCAACCATTACCCAAAGGAAAAAGGGTAGGTATTATTACCAATGCTGGTGGTATTGGGGTAATGGCGGCCGATGCCGCCGCTTTAAAAGGTTTAGAAGTTACTAAATTTACTAAAGAGACCGAAGAGAAGCTGAAAAGATTTTTACCCCCGCAAGCAAATATTAATAATCCCTTAGATGTGATTGGTGATGCCGATGAGGAACGTTATATTAATTGTTTAAAAGCTCTTTTGGAAGATGAAAATGTTGATGCGGTGATTTGTAATTGGACACCAAGTATTATGGCGGAAACCAAAAATATTGCTAAAAGGATAAGTGAGATTGCTTTACATTATCAAAAGCCAATTTTTGCTTCCCTTTTAACCCTTTCTCACCCGCAAGAGATTATTGAAATTCTTTGGGAAAGCAAAATTCCCTATTATTCTTTTCCCGAAGAAGGGGTTTCGGCTTTAGCCTTGATGGTTAAATTTAAAGAATGGACGGAAAGACCATTAACGGAAGTAAAAATATTTGAGGATGTTCAAAGAGAGAAGGTAAAAGAAATAATTGCCAAATATAAAGATAAAAAATTTCTTTTAGAACCAGATGGCTACGAAATTCTTAAAAGTTATAATATTCCCGTGATGCCTTATTTTGTGGTTAATTCTTTAGAGGAATGTTTAGCCGCAGCTAAAAAACTTGCCTATCCGGTTGTCTTGAAGGTTATCTCTTTTGATGTTCTTCACAAAACCGAAGTTGGTGGTGTTTTTACTGACATTGAAAACGAAGAAGAGTTAAAAGAGAAATACCAAATTTTGATAAATAATATGAAAAAAAGAAATTATAAGGTAGAAGGGATTCTTTGCCAAAAAATGGCAGAAATTGGCGTGGAAACGATTATTGGCGCAAAAAAGGATAAGGTTTTTGGACAGGTGATTATGTTTGGTTTAGGGGGCATTTATGTGGAGGTATTTAAGGATGTTGCCTTTCGGGTTTGTCCCATAAGGGAACTTTCTGCTTATCACATGATTTCGGAAACAAAGGGATATCAAATTTTGAACGGAATAAGAAAAGGAAAGAAGTATTCGATTGATAAGATTGCGGAAGTTTTGATGCGACTTTCCCAACTGGTTTGTGAGTTTGATAATTTTTCTGAAGTTGATATTAACCCTTTTATTGTTTATGAAGAAAATAAAGGAGGTTATGCTTGTGATGCCCGATTTATCTTATATTAAAGATTATTTTGATTTAAGAATTGAAGAAAGTGAAACTACCCTTCTCCAATTTCGGGGAAAGGAGTTAGAGACCGTTCAGCGGAATTTTGAGCGTGGTGGTTTTTTCCGAATTTTTAAAAACGGCAATTGGGTTTCAACTTCTTTTAACGATGTGGAGAGGTATCTAGCCAAAGAATATGTGGATAAAATGCTCAAAGATGGCGAAAGATTAAAAGCCAAAGAAGGAAAATTGATATTACTTTCGCCAAAAGTTGATAAGAAGGTTTATTCCCTTATTGAAGAAAACGAATTACTTGCCTATCAATTTGACCTTTTGAGAAGATATAACAATATTTTGCTTTCATCAGAAAAGATTATTACTACCAATGCAATTTATAATGACCGCTTAGTTAAAAAAATTTTTTATTCTTCGGAAGGGAAAGAATTGGAATATACCATTTTTTATTACTCCCTTTATTTAGTCGCCATTAGTAAAGAAGGAAATATTATTTGCGATTACGGAATTTCTTTTAGCGGTTCTAAAATTTTGACTGGCGAGGTTTCCCTTAAAGAAATCTTGAAAAATTTGGAAAATAAAGAAAAGGAAGTTGAAGAAGCCGTAAAGATTGCTGTTGATTTGCTTAAAGCGGAATCAGTGGTTGGTGGTATTTACGATGTGCTTATTGACCAAAGGTTGGCTGGGGTTTTTGCTCACGAGGCTTTTGGTCATCTTTCCGAAGCCGACCATATCTACGGAAACGAAAAATTGAAACAATTGATGGCTATTGGTCAAAGATACGGAAATGAAGAATTATCAATCGTTGATGACCCAACATTAAAAGATTTAAGAGGAAGTTATTTGTATGACGATGAAGGGGTAGAAGGAAAAAAGACCTATCTTTTAAAAGCGGGAAAGATTTATGGTCATCTCCATTCGAAAGAAACCGCCGCCAAAATGAACGGTGAGGTAAGTGGTAATGCCCGTAGTGTTTCTTATCGCCAGCCACCAATTGTGAGAATGTCAAACACTTATATTGAACCCCGCGATAAGAATTTTGAGGAATTGCTGGACCTTTTGAACAATGGGTTATATGTTTGTGGTGCTCGTGGTGGACAAACCGAGTTGGAGAATTTTTCTTTTGCTTCTCAATATGCTTACGAAGTGAAAAATGGTAAAATCGGAAAAATGGTAAAAGATGTTACTATCTGCGGAAATGTTTTTGAAACTTTGAAAAATATCAAGGCAATTGGTAACGATTTAAAATTTTTTGGCGGCAGTTGCGGGAAGGGTGGTCAATATCCTTTACCGGTTAGTGATGGGGCGCCCCACATTTTAATAACAAAAGTAATAATCGGAGGAAGATAATGGTGTGGGAAGATTTAAAAGCGCTTTTAAAAAATAAAGGCGTAGCCTATGATATTTTTTATGAAGAAAAAGTAAAAGAAATTTTTCAATTTCGGCAAGACCAGCCTTATTCTTGCGAAAAAACCGAAAGGCGGGGCGTTGGTTTGCGGGTAATTAAAGACGGTCGGATTGGTTTTTCCGCAACCTCCGATTTTAATAAATTAAAACAATTAGTAGCTACCGCCATTACCCTTTCTTTTTACGGTGAAAGAATTCCCTTAAAATTGCCGAATGAAAAAGATTTACCCGAAGTAAAGACGGTTGCTAATAAAACCAGTTTAATAAAAAGTGAAAAACTTTTCTCCTTGGGTGAAGAATTGATTGCCTTGATTAAAGAGAAAGAACCAGAAATCAAGATTGATCTGGCAATTGAGAAGGAGAATTGTTATGGTCGACTTTTAAACAGTGAAGGTTTTGATGCCTTTTATGAAAGGTTAACTTTGGAATTGAGTTTTGAGGGACTTTTAGTTTTAGAAGAAGGTTTAGTTTGGCTTTACGATTTTTACAATCTTTCCGAAAATCCCGATTTAGATTTAAAAAAAGTTGCCGAAAATTTTTCCTTATTAGCCAAACTGGCCAAAAAGAAAGCCCAGATTAGTACTGGTGAATATTCCGTCATTTTGTTGCCCTTTCCGGCGGCCCATTTCTTTTCTTTACTTTTTGTTGGTGCTAACGGCAAACAATTAGAAAAGCAGGCAACACCACTAATTAACAAAGAAGGAAAAAAAATTGCTCCGGAATTTTTAAATGTGATTGATGACGGTACCTATCCTTTTGGTTTTAACACTTCACCTTTTGATGGCGATGGAATAAAAAGACAAAAAACCAAAGTGATTGAGAATGGGATTTTTTGTAATTTTCTTTTTGATTTAACTACTGCCCAAAAATTGGGAAGAAAATCAACCGGTAATGGTGAAAGGAGTTATGAAAGTTTGCCCCGAATTCAGGCAACCAATATTTGTCTCCTGCCGGCTTCTGATTATTCTTTAGAAAGGATGATAAAAAATATTAACGAGGGTATTTTAATATTTAGTATGTTAGGTGCTGGGCAATCAAATGTTTTAGCCGGTGAATTTAACTGGGTGATTAATTTGGGATTCAAAATTGAAAAGGGTGAGCTGGTGGGCAAAATAAAGGATTGTATGTTTGCCGGTAACTTTTACGAATATCTGAATAGAATTCTGCTTATCGGCAGTGAGGTGAAAGATTTGGGAAACTATTTCCTCCCACCAATTCTTTTAGAAAAATGTAAAATTGTTGCCAAAAATTAGATTTTGACATTAAACTATTTTTAATTATAATTTTTCTATGAAAAAGATAATATTTTTTCTTTTATTATCCTTTTTATTAAATGCCCAAACAAAACCTTTTGATGTGCTTATCCGTTCCGGAAAGATTTATCTCCAAAATCGTCAATATGAAAAGGCAAAAGAAATGTTTGCTCAGGCAGTTGCCCAAAGACCCACGGACCCGGATGCCAATTTTTATTTAGCAATAACTTTAATCTCCTTAGGTGATTATCGGCAAGCAGCTGCTTATCTCTTAATACCCATAGCCAATGATAACTATTTAAAGAAGATTCAAAAAGATGAAAATTACAAACTAACCTGTTGGTCTTCCTTAATTGAAGCTGCCCAAAGTTATTTAGGCAAGAATCTTTCCGATTCGGCTTTAATTTATGCTCGGGGAGCTTTGGTTTTGGATCCAGAAAGACCTTTCAATTATACTTTACTTTCTCAAATTTATGCTAATTTGAAAATGTATGACTCCCTTTATCTTCTTGCCCAAAATATGATAAGTAAAGATAGTCTTTCGCCCCAAGGTTATTCTTTATTAGGCAGTTATTATCTGGCAAAAGAAGATTACGACCAGGCTTTAACGGCTTTTGAAAAAGCGATTAAAAATTACGAGAAGAAGATTGACGAAGAAAAAAATAAATTGGCGGAAATTTTAAAGATAAAAGAAACAAAAGAAAAAGTGATAAAAAGGTTGCTCGATTATCAAAGCGAAAAAAAGGTTAAAGAGTTTGAGAGCTATCTCAAAGATACCTTAAAATTTCGTAGCGGTATCGAAAAAGTTGCTCAAATAATTTTGGAATTGAGCAGTTTAAATCAAGAATATACCCAAAATCTTTTGCGGGTTGGTTTAATCCAAATGCAGAAGAAAAAAGAGAAAGAAGCGGTGGCTACCTTTAAAAAGTTATTTTCCGAAGATGAAAAAAATTACGATGCCCTTTTTTATTTAGGAGTAAATTATTATAATCTCTCTTTATATGACAGTTGCCGAATTACTTTAGAAAAATTACTTTCTTTTGTCCTTAAAAAACCAGACGCTGAGGAATTAAAAAAAATTAAAGAATTGATAACCGATACTTCTTTAAACTTTTTGGAACTGCCGCCAAATTTTTCTCCCTATTCTTTTTATTTATTAAAAGATAATTCCCTTTCGCTCTTTTCACCGGAAAGATTGGAAAATGTCTATATGATTCTTGGTGGTGCCTACGCCCAATTGGCAAAGATCGAGAATAAACCTGCCGATTACGATTTAGCCATCAAGGCTTTTGAGAAAATCCTTTTAATTAATCCCAAAAATTTAGATGCCTATCAAAATTTAGCCGTTGTTTATCGGGATAAAGGAGATAAAGAGACTGCTCGAAAATATTTAGAAATGAAAATGAAATTAGAAAAGGAGCGGAAATGAAAACGATTTTAAACATTTTGATTGTGATTTTATTAGCAGCTCTTTTATATGTTTTAATCTATCCCCAATATGAAGAGAACAAAGTTCAACAGGTAAGAATTGCTTGTGATTCAAGTATTGCTTTAGTCGTTTATTTTGTTGCCCAAGATACTGGTTTTTTCCAAAAAGAAAAGATTGAACCAATCTTTGTTTTTTACCAAAACCCTAATGAAGGGTTAGAAAAAGTTTTCAAAAATGAGTGTGATGTGGGGATTTTCCCTTGGTTGGCAGTGTTTGATTATTTAAAAAATAAAAAGGAGACCTTGATGGTTTTCACCTCTTATGAATTTCAATCAGGAATTACTGTTGACGCTATCATTGTTAATCAAAAGAAATTGAAATTAAAAGAGAAAATTACTTTTCCCCTTCTTAATAAGAAAAAATTTGGCGTTCCTTTTGGTTATTTAGCCATTGCCCAAGAAATTCTCCAAAAAAGTGGGGTTGATGTCAAAACGGTTACTTTTTATGAGGGTAGTTTCGGTGAAATCTATGACAAATTTTTAAAAGGGGAGTTGGATGCCGGTTTATTTATTGAACCCTATCGTTCTTTATTGATTAAAGATGGCTATTATGTGTTGTTTGAAGGTCCTTTACCAAAAATTTATCTTCCTTCCTATCCGGGTTATGCCCTTGGTTTTTCCAAAGATTTCTTTAATAAAAAAAGAAGATTGTGTGCTAAAATCAAAAGGTTAACCGACGGTGCGATTGCGATAGTTAATAAAGATGCCAAATATGCGCGAAAAGTTTATAAAAAACATTTTCAATTTTCGGCGGAAGATGTGAGACTACCGGATATCCAAAAAACTGGAGTGATGAATAAAGGAGCGATAATTTCTTTGTTTAGAAAGATTTATAATGAAGAACCTGACACCACAACTTTATTTGCCAAACCTTATCAATTACAATTATAATCCTCTGGGGTTGGGCTAAAGTGGGGGGGTGGCAGTCCCCTGTAACCCGAAACCTGCCTTATGCGGGGCTGAAAAGATAAGTTGAGGGAAAGGATAGTGGGTGTCTTTAATAAATTAAGGAGGCGATGAAGGCTGGGTCTGACAAAGGCATACCCTACGAACCCCGCCAGGGCCGGAAGGCAGCAACGGTAAGTAGGTGTTATGTCGGTTGTCAGGGTGCCTGGCTGGAGCTTCCTTTTTATTAAAGCCCCATTATCGCTTTCTCGAACTTATCGCCCAATCCCAGAATTTTTTATTTATTGATTTTAATTGGTTAAAAATTATAATTTTTGATATGGAAAGAAAAATTTTTTCTCTGAAATATCGACCAAAAACCTTTGATGAGATTTTTGTTCAGGATGTGGTTGTTAAAACATTAAAGAACGCAATTTTAAATAATAAAATCCATAACGCCTATCTCTTTTGTGGTCCAAGAGGAACTGGGAAAACGACCACTGCCCGTATTTTTGCGAAAGCCTTAAATTGTGAAAAAGGGATGACTATTAACCCTTGTAATCAATGTGAGATTTGTAAAGAAATTGATAATTCTAACTGTTTAGATGTGATTGAGATTGACGGTGCTTCTAATCGGGGGATTGATGAAGTGAGAGAGTTAAGAGAGAAAGCGCGTTTTAACCCGATAAAAGGTAGGTTTAAGGTTTATATTATTGATGAGGTTCACATGTTAACCACCGAGGCCTTTAATGCCTTATTAAAAATTTTAGAGGAACCACCTCCTTATGTGAAATTTATTTTTGCTACCACCAATCCTTCAAAAATTCCCAAAACAATAATCTCCCGTTGCCAAAGATTTGATTTTCGCAAGGCCACGGTTAACGAGTTGGTTTTAAGGTTAAAAGAGATTGCCCAAAAGGAAAATCTTCTTTTAGAGGAAGATGCTTATTATCAAATTGCCAAGCGAGCGGATGGTGCCATTAGAGATGCGGAAGTTATTTTAGAGCAGGTTTCGGTTTTTGCCACACCGCCGATTAGGGGGGAAGATGTGGAAAAACTTTTGGGCGCTGTTCCCGAAAAGATAATTTTTGAATATTTTGAAGAATTAAAAAAAGCCAATATTAAAGATGTCTTAAAATTTTTAGTCAAAATTGAAAAAGAAGGTAGCGATGTCTTTGAATTCTACAAAAGTATTCTTTTTAGTTTTCGGACAATCTTACTAATAAAAAATGATTTGCCCCAAAAGGTATTGGGAATTACTGCCGAAGAATATCAATTTTTTCAGCAGATTGGTAATCTTTTTTCCGATAATGAACTTCACGAAATGGTTAATCTCTTAATCAATTATGAAAAATTATTAAAATATACTTCTTTTCCCGAAATTATTTTAGAAAATTTGAGTTTAGCCTTGTTAAAATATTTCAAATTGAAAAAGGAGATGGGGGTAATCTCTTTGGGTGAGATTTATAGTCTCTCACCGAAAATTGCCAGCCTCTTAGAAGACACCCTCATCAAAGAGGTCGATAATCTTATCCACATTTATTATCCACCAGTTAAAGGCAAATTAACCATTCTTCAAGAACATGAGGAGGAGATAAAGGCAGTTTTAAAGAAAATTCTCAATAAAGAGGTTAAGATAAAATTTGTCCAAAGGGAGCTAAAAGAAGAAAAAAAGATTTCCGAAATTTTAGATAAAACTTTTGAAGGTTTTGAAGAGATTGAATGAACGAAGATTTTAAAAAGGTATTGAAATTTTTGGCGAAATTGCCGGGCATCGGTAAAAGAAGTGCCCAAAGAATCGGTTTCGCCTTATTAAAAATGAAAGAAGAAGAGATAAAAGAATTTGTCGCTTCGCTAATTAACGCGCGGGCTAATTTAAAAATCTGTTCGGAATGTTTTAATTACAGTCAAGAAAAAAGTTGTAAAATCTGCCAAGATGAAAGTCGGGATAAAAGTTTGTTGTGCATTGTGGAAGAGCCGGATCATCTCTTCTATCTGGAAACTACCAAAATTTATCGTGGTAAATATTTTGTCCTTGGTGGTCTTTTAACTTCGGAAAAAGAAGAGGTAATGAAAGAAAGGATCGAAAAGTTAATTAAAAAAGTGAAGGATGATAATTTGAAGGAGATAATTATTGCTTTAAATCCAACAACCGAAGGTGAAGCTACCGTTCATTATCTTTATGACCTCTTAAAAGAATATAATAAAAAAATAACCCGTATTGCCTTAGGATTGCCTTTTGGTTCTTCTTTAGAATTGGCTGACCCAATTACCATTGCCAAGGCAATGGAAGGGAGGAGAGAATTAATTTAATTAAAAAGGAGGAAAAATGATTGGTGATATCTTTTTAGCACCAAGAAATTATTTTTTAAAACTGAGAGAAAAACCACTTTTTGTTATTCCTTTAATTATCATCCTCATTTTCACGCTAATTCAAACCTATGTGGCTAACCACTATACCAAGGTTTCGGAAATTATCAAAAGAATGGAAGAAAGGGGAGCAACCCCCGAACAGATAGAAAGGGTTGAAGAATTTTTTAAAAGGCCAACCCGGTTAATCATAAGTTTAGTAAGTGCCTCAATTTTTACTATTATTTTTCTTTTAATAATTGCTTTGATTTTTAATTTTTCTTTAACTTTATTAGGAATTGAAGGCAATTTTGAAAAAACCTTGGCGGTTGTTTGCGGAGCTGGTTTAGTGTCTGCTTTTGGTTCTTTAATTAGAAGTATTATTATTATCTTACGCCAATCACCCTTTGTTACTACCAGTTTGGCTTTATTTTTGCCCAAAGAGAGCGGGTTATTATTCCGTTTTCTTTCCCGTTTTGACTTTTTTACTATTTGGCAAATAATTTTGATTGCCTTGGGTTTAAAAATTGTCTTTGATATCAAAGGTAATAAAACTTATTATTTAGTAATTGGTATCTGGCTTTTCTGGGTAATTATTTCAACTTTTTTATTTAGGGGACCGCAAAGATTTTAATTATTCTAATAAACTTCTTACCATTTTCAAATTCATTAAATCCCATTTAGTATCATTTTTGGGTGTTTCTAAGATGGCGGGCAGGTGTTTTAATAGGGGATGGTTTAAAATATTTTTAAAACCTTCACGACCAATTTTCCCCTTGCCGATATGCCAATGCCGATCAACCCGACTACCTAAATCAGTCTTAGAGTCATTTAAATGTAAGAGATACAATTTTCGCAAGCCAATTAAGTTATCTAACTCTCTTAAAGTTTCATCTAATCCTTCCTTAGTGGCAATATTATACCCCGCTTCAAAAATGTGGGCAGTATCCATAACCAAGCCAATCCTCTCTTTATCTTCTACCAAGTCGATTATTTTTTTAATACTTTCAAAATTATAACCAACTTCACTTCCCATACCCGCAGTATTTTCCAAAAGTAAGATTACTTTATTTTTCACTTGGGAAAAGGCTTCGTTTATTCCCCAAGCAACATTTTTTAAAGCATTTTCTTCATCAGTTCCCATTCTTTTGCCGATATGCATTACCACATATTCCGCTCCTAAAATTTCAGCTCTTTCTAATTCGGCAATCAGGGCTTGAAGCGATTTTTTAAAAATGGTCTTTTTGCCCGAGGCTAAATTGGGGAGATAAGGCATATGGACAAAAAGAGGGTAAATCTGGTTTTCTGCCAACTCTTTTCTAAAAATGGCTACTTCTTTCAGATTTAATTTGGAAATACGCCAACCGCGGGGATTGCGGGAAAAGATTTGAATAGTTTCGCATCCCCTTTTTTTTGCCCTTTCCACAACTTTTTTAAAACCACCACTAATGGCGATATGAAAACCAATCCTCATTATTTGATTTTAATTAAAACCATTTAAAAGTCAAGATATTTTTAAGTAATTTCGGCTAAAACCTTATTTAAACATTTTATAAAATATTCATTCTCTTCAGGCTTACCAATAGTAACCCTTAAAGCATTGGGAAAATCATATTCTTTTAAGGTTCGGGTGATGACGCCCAATCTTAATAATTTTTCAAAAATAATTTGGGAATCAACGGGAAAGTTGATAAAGATGAAATTGGCATGGCTTTCTAAAAAGAAGACATTTTTTATCTTGGTTAACTCTTTGTAAAGGTATTTTTTGCCCATTTCGTTATTTCTAATACTTTTTTTGACAAATCTTATATCATCCAAGGCAGCAATGGCCGCAATTTGGGCTAAGCGGTTCACATGGAAGGGATAGCGGACCTTGTTTAAAGCGGAAATGATTTCGGGTTTAGAAAAGCCATAGCCAATTCTTAAACCAGCAAGACCATAAATTTTAGAAAAGGTTCTTAATATTAAGACATTTTTACCTTTTCTTAGATAGCGGAAGGTATCGGGATATTTCTTTTCGGTTATATATTCATAATAGGCTTCATCAAAAATTACTAAAATATTATCGGGAACCTTTTCCATAAAGTCCTCCAACTCCTTTTTATAAACAATTGTTCCTAAGGGATTTATCGGAATATCAAGATAGATAATTTTCGTATTGGGAGTTAGGGAAGCCAAAATTCTTTCCAAATCGTGGCGGTATTCTTTTAGAGGAATTTCTACACATTTAGCACCAGCAACTTGGGAACCAATTTTGGCTAAAACAAAACTTCCTTTAGAGACAATTAATTCATCGTTGGGCGGAGTTAAAAAGGCGAGACAGGCAAGATAGATAATTTCAACCGAACCGTTGCCAGTAATAATACAACTCTCATCAATGTTAAATTTTTCGGAAAGTTTCTTTTTTAAATAATAATTAATATCATCCGGATAGAGAAAACTTTCTTTGATTGCCTTTCTTATCGCCCTGATGGCTTTTGGCGATGTTCCTAAGGGATTTTCGTTAGATGCCAATTTGATAACTTTTTTTAATCCCAACTCCCGACAAACCTCTTCAATTGGTTTGCCAGGACGGTAAGGTTGGATTCTTTCTAAATCAGCTCTTGGTTGGACCATTTTTATCCTCCCTTTTTAAAAATAAAAATATTATTCCACCAATTAAAGAAAAGAAAAAATTGATTAATAAAAAAAATAGACTAACTAAACGAGCATTATTTTCTCCCAAATTGTTTTTTAAAAAATAGACAAAAGAATTCTCCCTTAAGCCCAAACCACCAATAGTAATGGGTAACATGGTAATGATACCAATCAAAGGGATATATAAAAGATAGGGAAGAAGTGTTGTTGAAGTATTAAGCGATTGGGAAGCATAAAACCAAACTAAAGCCAGGAATAATTGGATTAAAAGCGAGAAAAGAAAATTGGAAAATAAAACTGATTGGTGATTTTTAAAAACGATAACTGCTGAATGAAACCTTTCAATTCTTTCACCCATTTTTAAGATTTTTATTTTTCCATAAATTTTTCTAAAAAAGGAATAAAACTTTTCCGAAAATAAGATTAACAGTAAGAAAAGTAAAAAGATAGTACCAATAGCATTTAAATAAAGGTAATTACTCCTTTTATCTTGTAAAAAAATAAAAAAAGAGGCAATCAAGGCAAAGAAGAAAAGTCCGATAAAACCAATCGCCCGGTCAACAAAGACCGTTGAGAAGGCATAAGCCAACCCTTTCTCTTTTTCGGTGTAGGCAATTCTGATGACATCGCCACCAATAGTTGTTGGTAAAATGTTATTAAAAAATAAAGAAGCAAAATAAACTTTTAAAAGGTAAGAAAAGGAATAATTGATTTTAATTGCCGAGAGAAGCATTTTCCAGCGGATGTTGGAAATAATCACAAACAAAAGAAAAAAAAGGAAGGCTAAGAAAGTATAATAAAGATTTATATTTTTTAATACCTTTAAACTGGTATCCCAATCTATCTTTCTTAAAAGATAATATAGTAAAAAAATGGCAATGACAATTCTTAAATAGTTAAATATTTTTTTCATTTCAGTTTCCTTTCAATATCTTCCAACCGCTCAATAATACTTGTCTGAACCTCACCAATTAAACCTAAACTGAAAAACAAGATACCGCTTAAAATCAAAAGGATAACCAGATATAAAAGGGGACGATAACCGTGACCAAAAAGTCTTAAAATAATGGAAAGAATTCCGACTAAAAAACCAAAAGTTAAAGAAACCAAGCCGATGGTTCCAAAATAAAGCATCGGTTTTTTTAAAAATGTCAATTGGAAAGCTACCGCTAATAAATCAAAAAAACCGATAATAATCCTTTTTTTAGAAGAATATTTGGGAAGGCCGTATTCCCTTTTTCTCAAAATAACTGGAATTTCGGTAATCTTATAGCCCAGATGAAAGGCGAGCGGAACAATATAACGATGCCAATCCTTTCTCAATTTCATATTTTCTAAAACCTCTTTTCTCATTCCTTTTAAGGCATTAATGTCTCTTACCGGAATTCTAAAAAGAAGCCTTGCCAAAAAATTATAAATCTTTGATACCAACTTCTTTTCATATTTACCTACTTTATAACCACAAACCAAATCATAACCTTCTTCTATCTTTTTAACTATTTTAACAATATCTTCAGGTAGAAACTGCCGGTCAGCATCATAGATAACTATAATTTCTCCCGAAGAAGCCTTTAAGCCACTAATAATGGCTTCGGTTTTTCCGTAGTTTTTTAGGTGTTTTATAACCTTGATATTATTATATTTACTTGCCTCAGCCAATGCGGTCTCATAAGTACCATCATTACTGCCATCATCAACCAAAATAATCTCATAATCTTTGCTTAATTTTTCTTTTAACTCTTTAAATAAAAAAGGAATATTTTCTTTCTCATTATAAGCTGGGCAGATTACCGATACCTTAAAGTTCAACTTATTAAATTATACCAAAAATTTTAATTTTGTCAATGAAGATGGAAAAATTATACCAAGAATTTTAAAAAATATTGTAAGTTATTGAAATACAATGACTTATTGAAATATGAAAGTTTCCTTATAGGAAACTTTTTATTTAAGCCAAATTTTATATAAGTTATTGAAAATTAATAACTTATTTAATTTTAATAAATTTATAGGGAGCTATCCCCCATATCGCCTTTTATTTCCCTTATATTTAACCTTTTATTTTGGCTATTTAATGTTAGAAGAAGATAGAAGTTTTTTTAATTCTTCTAAATAGAGATAATTTAATTTTTCAAGGATATTTAGAAGTTTCTCTTTCTCATCTGCAGTTTTTATTTTTCTCGCAAAAATTGTTGGTTCTATTTTATTTATTAATTCGTTAAGTTGGGGATATTTAATTTTTTCTAAACTTTTAAGGAGAAAGGCAATCTCAAAATAGAACCCTGATTTTATTATTTCTTCGAATAAATAGTCATTTAATCTATTTAGTAGTTCGTTTATCTCTTTATACTCAATTTCTTTTAATGTTTCAAGGAGAAAACCGACGTCCAAAAGGCCCTTTGATTTTTTTATTATTTCTTCGAAGAAAGACACATTTAATTTATTTAGTAGTTCATTTATATCTTTATAATTAATTTCTATTAATCCTTCAAGGATAAAGTAGGCCTCAAAAGAGTCCTTTGATTTTTTTATTATTTCTTCAAAAAAAGACACATTTAATCTATTTAGTAGTTCGTTTATTTCTTTATAACCAATTCCTTTTAATATCTGAAGAAGAGAAATAATCTCATAAGGGTCTTCTAATTTTTCAATTTTTTCCTTAAAAGTATCTAATGGTATTTCGTTTACCTTTTCAAAATTATCTTTTTCCAATTCGAGGTATTTATCTACACAATCAGTCCAAAAATATTCTGATTTTTCAAATATTTTTTTAAAAAGAGAAGGGGTATCTGGTAATTTTGATAATAATTTTAATAATAAATCAAAATTTATTCTTGAGACCACATAATTTCCTTCTTCAGGAAATTTATCTAAATATTTCTCCAAAAAGCCCAAAATCCAATCACTGTCTATTTGTAATTTTTTTTTCGCCAAACTGCCCAAATCGTCAAATTCTATATAAGTTTGGAAAAATACTTCGGCCACTTGTGAATGATAAAGGGAGAGATATTTTCGGTTATTAATTTCAATTTCTGAAATTTCTCTTTTCTCTACCATTTTTGAAATAGCCTCTTCTTTTATTCCCAACTCACTTTTTAAAAAATCTTTTCTTATCGCTATTTCAAATTGATAAAATAAAGCAATAGGTAAAAATATTTCATCGGCTTCCGGTATACTTTTTTTAACTTCTTCTATATAATCTTTCACTTGGGAATGAATAGGTTTTAGTTCCTTTATTTCTCGGTCATTTATGTGAGCTTCTAATTGAAGAGAAAGAAGCATAAGGTTACCTATTTCTAAAAGGGTATCTTCAATTTCTTTAGCAAATGAACATTTGGTAATTTCTTTAAATCTTTCTATAATTTTTCTTTTAGTATTGTTATCTGGTTTTATTTCAATTCCATTTTTTAATTTTTGGTCAATTTCGTCCATTATTCCTTCTTTTTCGGTGGGTTTTCTACCGGAAAAGAGAATCCTCCTTTTCATATTATTTTTAAAATACCTTCCTGCTTCTTTATTAAGATGAACATCATCAAGAAAAAGATAACCATTTATCTTCTCGAGATTTTTAATAATTTCGTCTTTTTTCTCTATTTTAGAAATTTCTTTAAAAGGTAGAATAAATACTGGTTTATTTTTGTTTCTCAATTTATATCCTACTATTCCTAAAATTGTTGACTTTCCACTTCCTGGTTCACCAGTAATAAATACTTGTTCTTTTTCTAATTTATTTAAAATTTCTTCAGTTTCTTCTCTTTCTACAATGTAACCTTTTTCAAAATCTATCCATAAAGGACCTTCAAAACGGAAGAAATGAGGTTTATTTTCTTTGTCTTTTTTAAGATATTCTTCTATTAGCAATAAGCCAAGTGTTTTTAACGATAAAATTATTGAAAACTTTGACTTTCTACCTAAGTAATAAACCCAAAAAAGTATGATAATTCCTATTATAAATATTATCTCCCGTGATACAGAGTTTTTAAAAAGTTCAGGTTTTGATAAGAAAAAAAGAAAGATGGATATAAAAATTGCAAAAATGCCCCAATAGGTGGCTTCATCTATTTTCTTTTTGTAAATTAATAATAAAATAAAAGCTAAAATCCAAGGGATAAAAGGTAATAAATAAACAAACATTTTAAATAATATTATTTAAAATTATTAAATTGTCAATAAAAAATTTAAAAGAAATTGATAAAAGGAAATTATTGCTAATGTAAATTCACTTCTGCTTTCCAGCGTTCATCTGCCAAACAAACTATATTTCAAAGGCTTATTCCTGAGATTTATACCATACACCAAAGCCTTTTCACCTTCTATTATTTTATCAATAATTTTCCTCTTTTTGGTCGTAATTACTATAATTTCTCACTGATTGATTTTGCTTGTAGAAATAAAAGGAGATAATCCCGACCACCGGCTTTGGAGTCAGTTCCGGACATATTGAAACCACCAAAAGGATGAACCCCAACTAAGGCACCGGTACATTTTCTGTTGATATAAAGATTGCCCACAAAGAATTTATCTTTGGCTTCTTTTATTTTATATCTATTTTTGGTATAGAGAGAGCCAGTTAATCCGTATTCAGTGGCGTTGGCAAAATGAAGGGCTTCTTCAAAGCTATTAGCCTTGATGACACTTAAAACTGGACCAAAAATTTCTTCTTGGGCAATTTTCGCATCATAGGGGACATCAATAAAGATTGTTGGTTCAATAAAATAACCAAAAAGTTCTGCTTTTAATCCCTTACCCCCATAAAATAATTTTCCTTCTTTTTTCCCGATTTCAATGTAGTTTAAAATTTTGTTATAGGCATTTTCGTTAATTACTGGTCCTAAATAATTTTCGTATTTTTCTGGTGGTCCAATTTTTATATTCTTTACTTTTTCTTTCAAATCTTCCAAGAATCTTTCATAAATATCTTTATGTAAAATCAACCTTGAACAAGCCGAACATTTTTGTCCCTGAAAACCATAGGCGGAAGCCAAAACGCCGTTTAAGGCTTCTTCCCATAATTCATCAATTTCGTTATCAACAATAATCGCATCTTTGCCACCCATTTCGGCAATCACCCTTTTTATCCAGATTTGACCTTTTTGAATTTTACTGGCCAGTTCATTAATTCTTAAACCAACATCCTTAGAGCCGGTAAAGGCAATAAATCTAATCCTTGGATGGGAAACTAAATAATCACCAATTTCGCCACCGCTACCGGTAATAAGATTAAGAACACCTTCCGGTAAACCGGCTTCCATCATTATTTCACAAAATTTATAGGCAATTAAAGGGGCGTCAGAAGCTGGTTTCAAAACCACCGGATTGCCGCAAACAAGGGCGGCACTGGTCATCCCGGTTAAAATTGCTAAGGGAAAATTCCAAGGCGGAATAACCGCTCCAACACCTAAGGGTAGATAACGAAGTTCGTTCAGCTCGCCTGCTAAAGGTGTTAATTCTTGTTCTCCCTGATACCTTAAAATCTCACGGGCATAAAATTCTAAAAAATCAATTGCTTCACAGACATCGGCATCGGCTTCCAGCCAATTTTTACCAACTTCTAAAATGATGGTCGCTACCAGTTCCAATCTTTTTCTTCTCATTATGTTGGCCGCTCTTAATAAAATACTGGCTCTTTCTTCTTTGGGTAAAGAAGAGAATTTTTCAAACACTTGCCAACCACTCTCAATTGCCTTGTCAATATCTTCCTTTTCCGCTTTGGAAAAGAGACCCAAAATCTCATCGGGATTAGCAGGATTTATTGATTTAAACTTCTCTTTTTTAAAAATCCTTTTTCCGTTAATAATTAAGGGATATTCCTGGGCTAACTTTTCTTTTACTTTTTTTAAGGCATTTTCCATTTCTTTTTTATTTTTTTCAATTGAAAAATCTAAATAGGTTTCATTTTTAAAAGGTGGCAACATAATAACCTCCTTTTAATTTTTTGGTTTCATAAATAAAAATGATAATAATCTTAAATAAAAATTCAATTATTATTGACCTTTTTATTTTTTTTAACTTATAATTTTTAAAGGAGGTAATGATGAAGAAAAGCTTTTTTATAATAATTTGGTTTACCCTAATTTTTTCTCAAACTTTTGAAAGGTGGTACGGTCATGATGGTGATGATAAAGGTTATTTTGCTATTGATCCAACTGGTGAAGGAAAATATTTTATTGTTGCTGGCGCTACCAATTCCTTTACCTCTGGTCAGATAACCCCTAAGCCTTATTTATTAAAAATTGATAGTTTAGGAAATTTGCTAAAAGAAGAGACATTACCATTTTTTGGCGAAGCCTATTGTGTTAATAAATGCCAAGACGGTGGCTATATCCTTACCGGTAAATATATTGAAAATTTTGACCTTTTTCTTTGTAAGGTAGATGCTAATTTTCGTCTTCAATGGTTAAGAACTTATGGTTATCAATATGAAGATTGGGGCGAATATGTTTGTCCCACTGCGGATGGTGGTTATTTAGTAACCGGTTCAACCAGAAGTTATAGTGGTAATTACATTTATGATATTTATGTAATAAAAACCGATTCCTTAGGTAATCGTCAATGGGAAAGGATTTTTGGTCATCCGCAGCCGAGTTACGATGACCACGGAAAATATTGTTGTGAAACCAATGATAATAATTTTTTAATCATCGGTAATTATGGTGGTAGTGCGGTAAGTGATTTTTATGCTATCTTTATTAAATTGGATAATAATGGTAATCCTGTTTGGCAAAGGGTTTCTAACTCTCCGCAGTTAACTAAATCCGGAACAAAGACAGCCGATAATTGTTTTGTAAGTGTCGGTGGGCGCGCGGCTGGTTATTTTAATATTATTAAAGTTGATAATAACGGTAACATTCTTTTTGAGAATAATATTTTTTATACCAGTGGTGCCCACGCAATAATTGAAGAGGACAATCGGTTTGTTATTACTGGTTCCAATTCTAATTTAGATTTATTTATTTTAAAGACCAATGAAGGAGGCAGTCAAATATCTTGGGTTAGAGAATATGGGCCAACCAATTTTGATTTTCATCAAGGTAACAGTATCACAAAAACTAAATCCGGCTATCTCGTTTGTGGTTATTCTTGGAATTATAACGGTCCAGCCCCGGATACCGGTGATGTTTATCTAATAAGAAGTGACACCTTCGGTTTGGTGTTTTTAAAAGAAAAAAGTAAAATCAAGGTAAATCGCCAAGAAAAGGAAACTATTTATAATATTTTTGGTCAAAAAGTGGAATCAAAAAAAGTTAAAAAGGGGGTCTATTATTTAAGAGAAAAAGCCATCTTTAAAAAAGTAATAATTTTTTAATTTATTCCGATTTAATTTTCTCTTTTAAGATTTTAATCAGTTCTTCTTTTGTTGGTACCTTTCCCGCAATTACTGGTTGGCCGTCAATAATTACTGCTGGAGTAAACATCACTCCCAATTTGGCATATTCTTTAACATCATAAAGATGTTCAATTTCCCAAGCAATTTGTAATTCCGCGCAGGCATCTTTCACAATTTTTTCGGTAGTTATACATTTTGGACAGCCAGGTCCAGCAATGATTATCTTTTTCATTTTTCCTCCTTTTTAAAATATAAATTTATCAGTTAAAAAACCAATAATTGTTCCTAAAATGACAATTGTTGGTACATAAACCAATGTTTTTTTAAAACCAAAGACCCGACCAATTGCTAACCAATTAGGTAGACTTAAGCCTGGTCCAGTTAAAAGTAAGGCCAAAGCCGGTCCCTTACCCATACCTAATTTTATTAAAGTATGGGTAAAAGGTGCTTCGGTCATGGTAGCGAAATAACTTATCGCACCAATTAATGTGGCTAAAAATGAAGAAAGTATCCCCTTTTTACCTAACCAATTGGTTATAAAATTGCTGGGCAAAATTTTACCAATAATACCAACAAGGAAAACACCGAGTAAAAGTAAGGGAATAATAATTTTGAAAAACCAATAACTTTCTTTTAACCATTCTTTTAATCGCTCTTTTTCAATAAAGATTAATCCGTAGATAATCATAAGAAAAGTAAAAATAAGCCAAATAAAAACTTTCTTTAAATAAGGTCCACTTCTTCCTAAGTAGTTGGGCATAAGGAGAGAAAGAAGAATAAGGATTAAAAAGATAAGTTCTTTTCTTTCAAAGATTTCCTTTTTTTCTTGCTTCTCAAAAGCAATTGCTGGTCGTTCCTTCCCAAAAAATAATGTCATTATGTAGCCAACAACGAATGCCATCAGTAAAGCCGCGATTATTCTTAAAATTACCATCTTACTTCCCAAGATACTTCCCGTATAGATTAAAGAAAGCACATTCGCCGCTGGTGCCACCCAAAGGATAATAAAAGCAACCCCAATTCCTGCTCCGCTGTAATATAAACCACTACTCACGGGAATAACCGTACAACTACAAGCAGCCACAAAAAAACTGCCAAAACTCGCTAAAGAGAAAGATTTTAATTTATTTGCCGTTTCCCCTAAGAGCTGAATAATTGCCTCTTTTTTGATAAAAGTAACCATTGCGCCGGCTAATAAAAAAGCCGGGATAAGACAGGTTAAAACATGTAAGAAAATATACTCTTTTAAAGAATAAAGACCAGCTAAAATTAATTCCTTAATCATTTTACCTCCTTATATTAAGGGATGCGTCTCAATCATTTTAAAAAGGTATTTTAAAAAGTTATTCTTTTCTTTGGCTAAAGAATAAAATACATATTTTCCTTTGCGTCTTTCTTTAATTAAGCCAATCATTTTTAATTCCTTCAAATTCCGCGAGACATTATAAGGATTCTCATTAAGTAGTCGGGTCAATTCACAGACACAAAGTTCCCCTTTGTTTCTTTTTAATAACCAAAGGATTTTTAACCGCATACCCAAACCTAAGGTCTTTAAACAAAAGGCACAATCTTCAAAAGCTATATTTGCAAATTTGCGCATATATGCATAATTATATTTTGACATAAAGAAAAAAAAGCTTATAATTTTAAAATTCTATGAAAGAAGCGGCGGCAATTTTTAAAAAAGATTTTATCTTTTTAAATTTAGAATTTCAAAATCAAGACGAGCTCTTTTCTTTTGTGGAGAAACTGTTAAAGGAAAAGGGATATGTAAAAGAAGAGGCGGTTTACCTTTTGTTAAAAGAAAGAGAAATCCTCGGTTCTACCGGTGTGGGCCACGGTATTGCTTTACCCCATTTAGCCTTAAAAACCCTTTCCGAACCGGTGGTCCTCTTTTTCCGTTTGAAAAAACCTTTAGAATGGGAAGCCGTTGATAAAAAGCCAGTAAAAATTGTTGTTTTTATTTTTTCTCCGGAAAATCAACAGGAATTTTATCTAAAATTACTTTCCCACATAGCCGATTTATTACATAACGAAAAAACCCTTTCTCTTCTTTTAAAAGCCAAAACCGAAAAAGAAGTTTTTCAATATTTAGTCTTTCAGGAAAAAATAAGTATCTTTAAAAAATACCAAAATCTCTTTACCTATCTGTTAGCCCTTTTTCTGATATTTATTTCCAGTAAACTTTTATTCCAAAATTTAAAAATTCCTTCAAGCCCTTTTAATAGTGATTTGTGGATAAGGAAAGAGTATATCGCCACCACCTTATTTTTCTCAATGGTTTTGGGAACATTGCTTTTTTTCCATTATCGGGTTGCCTTTGGCGGGATTGCTTTAACCCTGCTTTTATTAACGGGTGTTGCTGATATTGAATCAGCAGTAAAATTTATGTCCATTCCCACCATTCTTTTTATTATCGCCACCATGATTATGGTAAAATGGCTCAGTGAAAAAGGACTTTTTAAATATCTGGTAATAAAAGCCATTAGACATCTTTCTAATTCGCTACTCTTACTTTTTGCTTCCTTAATGTTTTTTTCTTCGCTTCTTAGTGGTTTTATTGGTGAAGTTCCAGCTATTTTGATAACCTTAGGTATTGCCATAGAGATTGTCCGTTTAACAAAAGGTAATATTATTCCTTATCTTATTGGTTTAGTGATGGCAACCAATATTGGTAGTGCCTTGACTTTAGTTGGCAATCCCATCGGTATCTATTTAGCCTTTGCGGCTAAATTTACCTTCTTTGATTTTTTGAAGAATGCCACTGGGCTTTCTTTCTTATCCCTTATTCTTACCATATTTCTTATCTTATTAATCTATCATAAAGAAATTGGTTCAAAAACCAAAATAGTTGAAGAATTGGCGGAAGAAAAGATTGATAAAAAAGAATTAAAGGTTTCTTTAATTGTCTTTTTAACTTTTGTCATTTTAATTGTTAGCCATTCTTTTATTGAACATCTGCTAAAATTGGAAGAGCGGACAATGTTATTAGGTGCTGGGTTTTTGATTGTTGGTTTCATTCTCTTTTACGAAAAAGAACATTCCCGATTTTTTGTTGAAAGGGGACCCGATTGGTGGACAATTCTATATTTTATGTTTCTTTTCGCCAATGCTGCCTGTTTAGAATATACTGGGGTTACTGAAAAAATTGCCTATCTTTTGGGCGAAGCTGCCAAAAGAATTCCCTTTTTTAGAACCGATTTAAAAGAAACCTTTGGCAGTTTAACCATTCTTTTATGGGGAAGCGGCATCCTTTCCGGATTTGTGGATAATTTACCAATTGTGGCCGCCTTAGTACCGGTAGTAAAAAGTTTGGCAATAAAGGGAATTCCCCACGCGGACCTTTTATATTGGTCCTTATTAATTGGTGGTTGTTTTGGGGGTAATTTAACAATGATTGGTTCAACGGCTAATCTTTGCGCCATCGGTGTTTACGAAAGGGCCTTTAGAAAAAGATTTAAATTTTCTGATTGGTTAAAAGCGGGCATCACCGTTACTTTCTTAACGCTCCTTTTTGCTAATATCTTATTTTTAATTAAAATATTAAAATAATGGCTAATATCATTTTGGTAATTGACAAAGAAAATGATTTTTATAAAAGATTTATTGATTACTTCAAAAAAGATAAGAAAAAAATGATTCTTTTAGCCTTTCCCAAAGAAGAAGAAATAAAAGAATATTGGCATTTTTTATTTTCCTTGGGAGAAGAACTCCAAAAAGCAAACATTCCCTTTTCTCTCAGTTTAGAAAGGGGTTCCCTCTTTTCCCTTTTAGATTTAGCAAAAACCATCTCCTGCGAAATGGTTATTTTACCAAAAAGCAAATTTCTTCTTTTGGGCGAAGAATATGAGGATTTTTTGAAAGAATTAAATTGCCCTTTGTTAATTTATTAAAATTATGAGAAAAGAAGAATACCTTGATTTGGCTTTTAAATATAGTGCCCGAAATTATGCTCCTTTGCCGGTAGTTTTGACTTACGGCGAAGGGGTTTATCTTTACGATGTGGAAGGAAAAAAATATCTTGACATGCTTTCTTCTTATTCCGCGCTCAATCAGGGTCATCGCCATCCGCGGATTATTAAAGCCTTAAAAGCCCAGGCTGACAGATTAACTTTGACATCCCGAGCATTTCATAATGACCAATTTGGTCCTTTCTGCCAATTACTTTGTGAAATTACCAAGAAGGATAAAGTACTTTTGATGAATACTGGGGCGGAAGCGGTTGAGACAGCAATCAAGGCGGCACGCAAATGGGGCTATTTAAAAAAGAAAGTAAAAGCAAATTCTGCCGAGATTATTGTCTGCGAAAATAATTTTCACGGCCGGACAATAACGATTATCAGTTTTTCTACCGAAGAACAATATCGTTTTGGTTTTGGACCTTACACCCCCGGTTTTAAAATTATCCCCTATGATGATTTGGTGAGCTTAGAAAAAGCGATAAACGAAAATACGGTTGGTTTTTTAGTGGAGCCGATTCAAGGCGAAGGTGGCGTAATTGTTCCCCAGGAAGGTTATCTTAAAAAGGCAAGAGAAATTTGTAAGAAAAATAATGTCTTATTCATTTTAGATGAAATTCAAACTGGTTTAGGGAGAACCGGCAAATTATTTGCTTATCAATACGAAGATGCCGAGCCGGATATTTTAATTTTAGGAAAAGCTCTTGGTGGCGGGGTCTATCCAGTTTCGGCAATCTGTGCCAATGATGATATTATGGAAGTTTTCACCCCGGGTGACCACGGTTCTACCTTTGGTGGCAATCCCTTGGCATGTGCTGTTGGTCAGGAAGCTTTAAAGGTAATTATTGAAGAAAATTTAGCTGAAAATGCCTTTCTGATGGGTGAATATTTCTTAAAAAGATTGCGGGAAATTAAATCTCCGGTGATAAAAGAAGTGCGCGGTAAAGGGCTCCTCATTGGTGTGGAACTAAAAGAAAAGGCCAGACCTTATTGCGAAAAACTAATGGCAAAAGGAATATTAGCAAAAGATACGCGGGAAAATGTGATTAGGTTTGCTCCGCCATTGATTATCAAAAAAGAAGAGCTTGACTGGGCATTGGAAAAAATAAAAGAAGTATTTTAATTATTGACTTTTTTAAAAATTTTGTTATATCTTTAGTAATGGAAAAAAGAATGCCGCCCTTCCGCAAGTCCATCATTCTGTGGTTCCTACCCACCGTAGAAACACACACCTCCTGCTTGCGAAGGGCGGCATAAAATTCTTTTATTTATTGCCTAATTTTAAAAAATTTAGTATAATTATATAATGAAACCCAAAAACAGGAGGTAAGATGAGAAAAATACTTACTTTTTTATTATTAGGAATTTTTAGCCTTTCTTTTAGTTCGGTAATCCTTCCCGAATTAGCAGAAATTCTAAAAAAGGCACCGGCTGATAGTTTTATTCCGATAATTATCAGGACCAAACTTCAGGCTGACCTTTCGACTTATGAAAATGCCTCTTATAATGAAAAGCTTGCCTATTTAAAATATATTGCTAATATTGCCCAAATGCCTATTCTTGAATTTCTAAAAAATTATCCTACCGATGTGAGAAATATTAGAAGATTTACTTTGGTTTCGGAAATTGCTTTGGAAGCCAAACCCAAAGTAATTTATAAACTTAATGAAAGGGATGATATTTTATTTATTATTGACGATTTTATCAATTATATAATCCAACCAGTAAGAAAAAAAGTTTCTGCCGATGCTTTAGATACCCCTGGTTGGAATATAAGTAAGGTGAAAGCCGATTCTTGTTGGTATGATGGTTATACTGGCGAAGGGATAGTGGTTGCCAATTTAGATACTGGTGTTGATGTTACCCATCCCGCATTAAGTGGTAAATGGCGCAGTCAAAATGGTTGGTTTGATGGTGTCAATGGTCGAACTTCTCCTTACGATGATAATGGTCACGGAACCCATACGATGGGAACAATTTGTGGTGGTGATGGTTTAGGACCTTTTGAAGATGATATTGGGGTAGCTCCTGGTGCTACTTTTATTGCTGCTAAAGGATTTAATAATCAGGGGATAGGACAGACAAGTTGGATTGCTGCCTGTTTTGATTGGCTTGCCCAAACTGGAAGACCAAATTTAGTTTCCAATTCTTGGGGTTCTTCCCGAACCACCACCTATTGGTTTTCCTATGTAAATAATCTAAGAAGTTTAGGAATAGTAGTGATTGCTGCCATTGGTAATACTGGTAGTTCGCCCAATACCTCCCAACCGCCCGGTTCTTATCCCACAGTAATTGGTGTTGGTGCTACTGATGCCAGTGACAATATTGCCAGTTTTTCTTCTCGTGGTCCAGCACCAAGTGACACTCCCTGGAGTAATACCGCCTATTGGCCAAGGAGCGATTGGAATTTAATAAATCCAGCCGTTTCTGCCCCCGGAGTAAATGTCCGTTCTTGTATTCCTGGTGGTGGTTATGATATTATGAATGGTACATCAATGGCTTGTCCCCATGTGGCTGGTTGTGTTGCCTTAATGCTTCAGAAACGTTCAACCCTAACTCCTGATGAAGTCTTTAATCTCATTACCAATAATTGTGATTATCCTTCACAAGGTAGTCCCTATCCTAACAACAATTATGGTTGGGGAAGATTAAATTGTAAAAAAGTGCTTGATGCGATTGCTCCGGCCAATATGCCTAATTTAATACTGCAAAGGATTGCCATTACCGGTGAGAATGGTAATAACCGCCTTGACCCAGGAGAAACAGGAAACTTGATAACTTATTTAAAAAATAGTTCCAATGTTGGCGCCACCAATATTAGGGGAATTTTAAGATCTGCCTCTTCCCAATCTTACATCACTATTTTGGATTCTAATGCCTATTATGGCAATTGTTCACCATTAGATTCAATAAACAATCTTAATGACCCCTTTGTTTTACAAGCCAGTGTGAATACCCCACGGGGTTTTTCCGCCGATTTCAATTTAATTTTAATTACTAATGAAACTACTTTTGTAAGAAGATTTACCGTCACGGTTGGCGAAGCACCCCAGCCACCAGGCACAAGGATTTGGGGACCAAGACAATTAACCAATGTTCCTTCTACAGCTGGACTTTATGGAATCTGTTATGTACCTACGCTTGACCGGGTTTATATTGCCCATTTTCGCGCAAGAAATATTTACATTTATTCTTCCGATTCCCTTTTAACTCCTTTGGGAACAATTCCCACGCCCAATAATGAGACCGCAATTGTTGATATTAAATACTGCGCCTATGATAATACTTTTTGGGTTCATTCCAATCAGACAAAAAGGGTATACAAGATTTCTCCCACGGGAACGGTCTTAAGATATTTCAATTCACCAGCCCAAGATTATCCAACTGGTCTTGCTTGGGACGAAGAGAACCGATTACTTTATATTGCCGACCGCAGAGCATTAAATACTTTACCCCAATATATCTATTGTTGCGATACCCTTGGAACCGTTATCAGACAAATGACCCATCCTTTAAGGGGAAATGCTGGTCCTCGCTGTCTTACTTTAGATAGAAGTAATACCAATCCTAACCGACCTACCTTATTAAATGTCTATACCTCTTTTAATAGTGGTGGTACCGCAATTGATTCTTGTGGTGTTTATGAATTAAATCCCCAAAACCTTTCCATTTACCAGCGATTTTTAATTCCAGAACTTTATAATGTAAGAGGAATTGAATTTGACCCACGGGATTATTCTTACTGGGTAACGCTTATGGAATTGCAGGCTGGTGGTCCTTATAATTATGTGATAAAATATCGAGGGTTTTATGAGTTTGTTCCGATAGCAGAGGAAAGATTTATTACTTTAAAAGGTTTTGAAGGTCGCAGTATTCTTTTTAATGAAAAATTGTTTTTAAATAACGATGTTTCTCTTTATAATCAATTTGGAGCTCTTATTAACAAAAAAGGAATTTCCCAACTGCCAAAGGGTATCTATTTCCTTAAAGAGAAGAAAGAAAACAAATGGTATAAAGTGATAAAATTATTTTAATAAAGGAAATTTCTTCATTTTAGCTTTATAACCAATTTTTAATTCACAAAAATATATACCAGCGGGTAAGTTATTAATATTTAATTTAGTTTCGTATTCTCCAGGTTCTAAGATTTTATTGATTAAACTGGCTACTTTCCGACCGAAAAAGTCATAAAGATTTATTTCTACTTTTGTTTTGAAAGGTATCTGGTAGATTATTTTGGTATTTAAACCAAAAGATTTTAGAAAGATATCAAAGTTATTGTTAGGAAAAGAATTTGTTTGTTCTTCAATTTCACTACATTCAGTATCAAGCCAAAAGGCTTCATCCCGTCCAGTTTCGCTATTATAGCCAACCCCCACGAGATAACGTCCATCAGCCGAGATAGCATAAGCTGCTTTAAGGATTGAGCCTGGTCTTAAGAGATAACCATAAAGAGCATTAAGATTTTGCATACCATTTTCTACTGTCCATAAAAAGGCCCGCCAATTACCTTGGGAAGATTCTGCCCAACCAACAATTTTTCTTCCGTAAAAATCTGCTCCCCAAGCTTCACTCCATTCTCCGCCTAAGGTTCCTAAATCATACATTCCAGTATTTCTTGTCCAACGAAAAGCTCGGGCGGGAACAAAATCAGGCGGTCCCCAAGCACCAACAACCACTTCCCCATTGCCCGAAATACCGATGGCCTCACTTTGACCAAAAGCTGGGTTGTGGATATCCACCATTTGACCATTTTCCCATCTAAAGGCATGGTGTATTTGATTGGCAAATCCTGACCAACCTACCACCACTCTTCCGTCAAAAGAAACTGCTCGGGCAACACTTCTTATTGCTCCTTGTAAAGTCCCCAGACTTCGCATTCCCGAATCGGCTTGCCACCGAAAAGCCCGATTAAAACCGGTGATTGTTTCCCCACTACCAACAATAATGGAACCGTCAAAAGAGGCACCATAAGCCCAACTATTATCGCCACCAAATGTTCCCAATTGATACATATTGCCTTCTCGCCAATAAAATCCTCGATAGGAAGTATTATTTATAAAGGCATAACCCACAACTGTTCGACCATCGGCTGATAATCCCCAAGCTTCGGCCGCTCTTCCTGGCGCAAGAGAACCAATATCCACCATACCACTATCTGGTGTCCAGCGCCAAGCCCGATGGGTTTCCGAAACTCCAGCCCATCCAGCAACTACATTGCCGTCAGCGGAAACACCATGAGGTTCAGCGTAAGGTGTTTGTAAAGAACCAAGCCAAATAAGACGAGCCGCAAATAAAGAATTAATTAACAAAAAGAAAATAAAATAACCCATTTTCCTCATAAAATAATTATAAAAAGATTCTTGATTTTTACAATTTTTTTAATATTATAAATTGATGGTTATTTTATTTTTTCTTTTCCATTATTTTTACCCAACTAATTCTTTGATTTATCAATCTTTTGATTACTTAAAGATTTATGGTTTTAATTTTAATTATTTCTATTCCCGACTTATTTCGGAAGATTTCTTTTTAGAAAATTTCCAAAAGATTGAAAAAGAGATCGAAAAAAAGAGAGATTTGCCCATAATTATTAAAAGAAGTTATTCTTTATTAAAAGAAGAGAAGGAAAGAAATTTTTCACCACCGCCAATAAGTTTTTCTATCCCTTTGGAAAAAGATTTTTCTTTTGGTTTTGAGTTTATTTCTGAGCCTTTGGTTGATACCGCTAATTTTAAAATTATGCTTGGTGCCAATCTTTTTGGTATTTATAAAAATAAAAGGGATATCTTTGTCAGATATAAAGTAAATTTCTATAAAGATACCCTTATTGATATCATTGATGAGGGTGGTAATCGACATATCCCCAATTATGGTGTCTGTCGGAGTGGTAATAAACATATGAGTTTAGTAATTGATGAAAGTAATATCAGCTTCAAAATTGCCTATTTTTATCTTCTTTTGGGTAGAACTTCTCTTTCCTTTTCGCCTTCACCCTTTTATAGTGTTACTTTAGCTGATTTTTCGCCACCAAAAGATTTGTTTTTAATCCTTGGTGATTTTAATAAATTAAGGATTATCTATTTTACTCAAGCCCTATCAAGACATAAAGAATATTTAAGATTTCTTACTTTTCAAAGAGCCGAATATACTAATAAACATTTTAATATTGGCTTCAATATCGCTGTTGTCTCTTCTCCCGACTCTTCCCAAACAAAATCTTTCTTTGGTTATTTAAATCCTTTTATTCCTTTATATTTTGAAGTCGCCAATTCGGGTCACGATGATAATTTCCTTGCTGGTTTTGATATTGCTTTATTTTTCTTAAAAAGATTTAAATTCTATTACGAAATCTTCTTAGATAATATTGAATTAAAAAAAGAAAGAAAAGAAAAACTTCCCAATTGTTATGCCGATAATTTAGGTTGGCAAGCCCTTTTGCCTTTTAATCTTTCTTTAAAATTAGAATTCACAAAAATCCTGCCTTACACTTATTATCATCGGATTTATCATTTGGCTTATACTCATTACGGAACTCCTCTGGGTCATCCTTTAGGACCCGATGCTTGTGAAAAAAAATTGGAAGTTAGTTTTTTGCCTGCGGAAAAATTTTCATTTAAAATCTTCTGGGCTAATGTGCAGAAAGGAAAATATAATTCTGGTGATATAAAAAATAAAACCTGGGAAGAAGGCGACCCAGTTAATGAATTTTTAAAAGATAAAAAAGAATATAATTACTTTTTCCCCTCATTAGAAATAAAAGTAGCCCAATATTCGTTTTTTACCCTCGGCTACATTTTTACTAATGAAGAAGTAAAAAACAAGTTTTATCTTAGATTTCTTTATCGCTTATAAACCCATAAAATTTCCCCCTTGACTTTTTTATATTTTGTGCTATATTTATTATGTTATGAGAAACAAAAAGGCAACATAGTAGTATGGCGAGTAAAATAAGGGCTTTAGGGTGTGCCTTGAAAACACCCCAAGCAATCTCACTTAAAATGATAAATTCCTGCATAGGGAAAAGTGTAGATTATCAAAGGGAGGGTTAAAATGAAGTTGATTATAACCAAAAATCAGAGTAAAGGAATAATAGGTGGTGTCAGTTTTGAAGTTTTCGCAAAAATTCAGTTATCGGAGGAAGAAAAAAAATTGATTGACCACTACAAACTGCATAATGAGATCCTCTTTCAGAAAAAAATGGTGATTTGGGGAGAGCCAACAGACCATCTAATTGATGTGCGGGTAAAACACTTAGTAGACGGAACAACTTACAAATGTAAAAATTTAGGCGAAGTCCTCGGTTATATAAATAGCTTGAAGGAGGCGTGTGCAACTCTGAAAACTTATCTTGAAGTTGCCAAATCCTTCGGCGGCGAAGAATGGATTGAATACTAAAATAAATATCGGCGTGAAGGCGACATTGATACTTCTATTGCTCAAATTGGTAAGTTGCCCTTTCGGGAGTTGGTTTTAGATGTGCTAAAGATTTACCTACCATTGAAGAGATGAAAAAGGAAAAGGATAGGAAAATTTTCTTAACTAATATTACTTGTTTATAATATGTTGATAGCCTATCGGCAAAATTTTTTTAAGTTTCTTTTCTTTTAAAAGATAGACCCCTTTCCCTTTTTTAACTTCGCCAATTTCACTAATCTTTATCTTCTTTATTTCCTTAGGTAGTCCTTCATTAGTGGTGAATAAAAGTTCAAAATCTTCACCGGATTTTAAAATAAAATCTTCAATAGCTAAATTTAATTTCTCACAGAGAAGATAAGTTTCATCAGCAATTGGTAATTTTTCAAAGAAGAGGATAATTTTTACTTTACTCTCATAAGCCAGATGATTGGTATCAGTAGCCAGTCCATCAGAGGTGTCAATGAGAGCATTTATCTTATTTTTTATTTTTTCAATCACGGCTACTCTTGGTTCTGGTTCTAAATGTCTTTTGATTGAAAAGCGAAATCTTTTTTTGTCGAGATTATTAATCAAAGCCAATCTACCGGTTTCTGAAAGTCCCAAATAGCCAGTGACATAAACCCGATCACCAATTTGCGCCGTGCTTCTTTTTATTACTTTTTTACTTTTACCAAGGCAAGTCAAAACCATCCCCAATTTTTCACTTTTGATAATATCACCACCGGCAATTGTTACTGAATACCTTTCGGCCAATTTTTTATAAGTATAATAAATTTTTTTAAAATCCCCTTCTTTTAAGTAGGGAGGGTATAAAAAAGCAATAAATAACTCTTGAGGTTTTCCGGCCATCGCATAAATATCGGAAATTGTGGCATAAAAAGTCTTTTTGGCAATCTGGGAGAAAGAGAAATATTTTAAAGAAAAATGAACATCTTCTAAAAAGGCATCAGTAGTTATCAAAGTGCCGTCAGGATAATAGGCGCAATCGTCACCAATCTTTTTAAACAATCTTTTAAGAAAATTGATCGCCGAAATTTCATTCCACATAAGAAATTATAACAAAAAAATTGATTTTTAAAAGAAAATCTTTATAATATTTTTCTAATGAAAGAGATAAAATTTTCAGAAGATAGTCGTTACGCTTTTGTTGCTGGTCGAATAAAATCAAAAGAGAAAGAATTATTAAAAAAAGAAGATTGGGAAAACCTATTAAATAAAGAGGATGAGAAAGATTTTCTAAATTATTTAAAAAATACTGCTTATCAAAAATTTGAAGATAAAGAAATCCCAAAAATTTTCTTTAATGCGGAAATTGAAAATTATAAGTTTTTTAAAGAATATATTTTGGATGATTGGGTTTTGTCTGCTGTGCTTTTTGATTATGATTTGCATAATATTAAACTTTATTTAAAAGGTGAAATTTTAAAAAAAGACTTTTCCTTATATTTTTCCCGCTTTTCGGCTATTCCGATAAATATTTTAAAAAATATTTGGCAAATAAAGATTGAAAGGGGCTATTTAAAAGAAATTAAGGAAATCTTAAAATCTGCCTTGCTTTTCTTTGAAAAAGAAAAAAATCTAACTCTCTTAGAATTCTTCTTAGACAAAAATCTCTTTTCTTTAATTTATCAATACGCCCAAAAATGTGATTTTTTAAGGGTCTATTTTCAAGAAAAAAGTACCCAAAAGAATATTCTTTTTTTGTTAAGGGTTAAAAGAAAAGGGATTGATTTGGAAAAAAAAGATTTAACTTTTTATCTTTTACCTTTTTCTTATTTTGATGCCGATTTTTATTATCAAATTTTATCGCCGGAATTTTTAAAAATAAGTGAACTTTTTAAAGCAAGTGATTATTATCCAATAGTAAAAGAAGGAATTGCCGAATATTTTAGAACTGGTGATTTTATCTTCTTAGAAACTGCCTTTAAAAAAAGACTTTTATCATTAACATCCCTTACTAAATATTTAATCTTTGGGTATGAATTATTATGTGCCTATTATTGGTTGAAAGAATCAGAAATTGACAATCTTAAAAAGATATATTATTTAAAAATAAAAGAAAAATTACCAAAAGAATGGGTTAAAGCCTTGATTTTAACAATATGAAAGTTTTAGTTATTGGTGAGGAAGATTTTATAAAAGTATTTAACCTCTATGGCTTTGAAGTTATCCAAACAAAAAAAGAGTTGGCTCGGGAATTGCTGGAAGAAAAGATTGAAGAAGGAACGGCGATAATTTTTTTCTCACCCACTCTTTATTCGCAAATTGCTGATATTATTAAAAAATATGAAGAGCAATTTTATCCACTATTTATCAGTTTGACAACTGCGGAAGAAAGTGTGGAAGATCTGAGAATAAGAGAATTATTAAAAAGGGCTTTGGGAACAGATATTTTTAAGGAAGATTATGAAAAACAAAGTAGGGAAAATATATAAGGTATCGGGACCATTAGTAGTTGGTAAAGGTTTAGAAGGTGTAAAAATGTATGATGTCTGTTATGTTGGGGAAGAGAAACTTATTGGCGAAATTATCGGTCTTGCTGGTGATTTAGCTTATATCCAGGTTTACGAGGATACTGCCGGTCTGGGGGTGAATGACCCGGTATTCCCTACTTATGAACCATTAACCGTTGAATTAGGACCAGGACTTATCTCTTCTATCTTTGATGGTATCCAAAGGCCTCTTGACAAAATAAGAGAGATCGCCGGTGATTTTATTACTCGGGGAATTACCCTGCCGGCTTTAGACCGCGAGAAAAAATGGTATTTTAAACCAATTTTAAAACCGCCAATCGAAGTTTCCGGTGGTGATATTGTTGGTGAAGTGCAAGAAACCTCTTTAGTTATTCACAAAATAATGGTACCGCCGACTGTTTCGGGGTTGCTTATTGAATTGAAAGAAGGCGAATTTACCGTTGAAGAACCAATTGGTAAAATAAAAACAAAAGAAGGTATTTTTGATTTGAAACTAGCTCATAAATGGCCAGTAAGAAAGGAAAGACCTTATAAGAAAAAATTGCCCCCAAGAGAAATCCTTTCTACCGGTCAGAGGGTAGTGGATACTTTTTTCCCGATTGCTAAAGGTGGTACCGCATGTGTTCCCGGTCCTTTTGGTAGTGGTAAAACTGTTATTCAGCATCAATTTTCCAAATGGGCTGATGCCGAGATTGTAATTTTTATTGGTTGTGGTGAAAGGGGAAATGAGATGACCGATGTTTTAATTGAATTTCCTCGCTTAAAAGACCCGAGGTCGGGCGAACCTTTAATGAAAAGAACGGTTCTTATTGCTAACACTTCTAATATGCCGGTTGCTGCTCGGGAAGCCAGTGTGTATACGGGAATTACCATTGGTGAATATTTTCGGGACATGGGTTATTCGGTAACTCTTCAAGCCGATTCTACCTCTCGTTGGGCAGAAGCGATGAGAGAGATTTCGGGAAGATTAGAAGAAATGCCGGGTGAAGAGGGCTATCCGGCTTATCTCCAAAGAAGGATTGCTGAATTTTATGAAAGAGCTGGTAGGGTGTTGTGCTTAGGAAATCCGGAAAGAGAAGGTGCGCTCTCGGTGATTGGCTCGGTTTCGCCCCCGGGTGGCGACCTGGGTGACCCAGTGGTTCAAGCAACTTTAAGAGTAGTCAAGGTCTTTTGGTCATTGGAAGATAAGTTGGCTTACCAAAGACATTTTCCCGCCATCTCTTGGTTAAATTCTTATTCTTTATATCAGCAAGATTTGGTTGAAGATTTAAGCAAAAAAGTAGCCAGTGATTTTATTCCTTTGGCAAGAGATGCGATGGCGATTCTTGAGAAAGAAGCCGAATTGTTAGAAATTGTTCGCTTAATTGGTAAAGATACTTTATCACCCAGCGACCGGCTAATTTTAGAAGCCGCCCGAATAATTAGGGAGGACTTTTTACACCAGAATGCTTTTTTAGAAATTGATACTTACACTTCATTAAAAAAACAATACGAAATGCTTAAAGTCTGTCTTTATTTTTATCAAAGAGCAAAGAAAGCTTTGGAAGAAAATAAAATAACCATTGAAGAGATTGAAAAATTAAAAGTCCGCGAAAGAATAGCCAAGATGAAGTTTGTAAGAGAAGAAGATGTCGAAAAAGAGTTTAATGAGATTAAAAAGGAGATTGAAGAATGTTTGAAATAAAATATCATAAAAAAGTTACCGAAATATCCGGTCCCTTAATGTTGATAAAGGGTGTGGAAGGTGTTAAGTATTTGGAATTGGTAGAAATAATTGTTAGCGGCGAAGAAAGAAGATTTGGTCAAGTTTTAGAGGTTTATGAAGACAAAGCTCTGGTTCAAGTTTTTGAAGGAACCAGAGGGATTGATTTGAGCGCAACGAAAGTAAGGTTTCTTGCCGAAGGCATAAAAATTGGTTTATCCCCGGATATTTTGGGAAGAATTTTTGACGGCTTAGGAAGGGTAAGAGACGGAGGACCAGATATTATTCCGGAAGTAGAAAGGGATATCAACGGGGCACCAATAAATCCCTATGCCCGCGAATATCCTAACGAATTTATTCAAACCGGAATTTCGGCAATTGACGGTTTAAATACCCTGGTAAGAGGACAAAAATTGCCGATTTTTTCTGGTGCCGGTCTTCCTCATAATCTTTTAGCTGCCCAGATAGCCCGCCAAGCAAAAGTTTTGGGTAAAGAAGAGGAGTTTAGCGTGGTTTTTGGTGCGATGGGGATTACTTTTGAAGAAGCCAATTTTTTTATTGACAGCTTTGAAAAAAGCGGCGCCTTAGAAAGAAGCGTACTTTTCTTAAATCTGGCGGATGAACCAGCCATTGAAAGAATTGCTACCCCCCGCGCAGCTTTGACCGCGGCGGAATATTTGGCCTTTGATTTAGATATGCACGTGTTGGTGATTTTAACCGATATGACCAATTATTGCGAAGCCTTGAGAGAAATTTCCGCTGCCCGAAAGGAAGTACCCGGAAGAAGAGGTTATCCGGGGTATCTTTATACTGACTTGGCGTCTATTTATGAAAGATGTGGACGAATAAAAGGTAAAAAGGGCTCAATAACTTTGATGCCGATTTTGACAATGCCGGAAGATGATAAAACCCATCCGATTCCCGATTTAACTGGTTATATTACCGAAGGGCAGATTATTCTTTCCCGAAGCTTACAGAGAAAAAAAGTCTTTCCGCCGATTGATGTTTTACCTTCTCTATCCCGATTAAGAGATAAAGGAATTGGTGAAGGTAAAACGAGAGCGGACCACGCTGATTTGGCCAATCAGCTTTTTGCCTGTTATGCGAAAGGTAAAGAAGCCGAAGAATTGGCAGTTATTTTAGGTGAAGCCGCGCTAACCGAATTGGACAAAATTTATTTAAAATTTGCCGAAGAGTTTGAAAAAAGGTTTGTCAGTCAAGGAGAAGATGAAGACCGAAGTATTGAAGAGACTTTAAATATTGGTTGGGAACTTTTAAAATTAATTCCCAAAGAAGAACTGAAAAGAATAAGAACCGAATTTATCCAGAAATATTTGCCGTAACCTTCCAAGTAAGATTTTTTAAAAAATTGTAAGTCTTTGGAAAATAAAGACATAGTCAAATAATTTTTTATTGACTATTTTAAAAATTTTAGTTATAATATAACAAACGGTTAGTCATCAGGGGTGGGTTGACTAACCAAATTTAAGGGGGGTGAAAATGCGAGTAATAATATTTTTTCTCCTTCTTTCGCTTTCTTTTAGTCAAGTTTTGATTTGGTCTGATAATATGGATAATTTTCCTCAAAATTGGACTTGCGGAGGGGTGGGAGATACTTGGACAAAGGTTTCTAACCGTTATCATTCTTCTCCTTACAGTGTTAAAGGTAGTAAAGATAGTCTCTACCGAAATAATGTCAATATCTGGATGGAAAGGTCGGTTAATCTTGCCAATTTTTACAACGGCGCAGTAACTTTTTATATCTATCAGGATTTGGATACCAACGATTATATCTATTTTGAATATTTGGTTGGTGACAGTTGGGTAACTTTTTGGCAGGCTAATGGTTCGGTTGGTGGTTTCTATCAAAGGGTTATGTCGCCGATTCCGAACACCGCCACAAAGATAAGATTTCGTTTAGCTACCGATGATTCAATAGTTAGGGAAGGGGTTTATATTGATGATGTTTCGGTTTACGGTTATCGTTATGATATTGGCGTAACCGAAATTGTTGCTCCTAAAGGTATCATTGATTCCGGCACAACAATTACTCCCAAAGCAAAAGTCAAAAATTTTGGTGATATTCTTATTCCTACTTGTACGGTGCGCATGCGGATTGGGAGTTTTTATGATAATATTCAATTAGTTAGTAACCTCTCACCGGGTCAAGAAAAAACAGTAAATTTTGCTAATTGGCAAGTGAGACAGCGCGGCACTTGGGCAGTTAATTGTTCAGCCTATCTGCGTAATGATTATAATCCTAATAATAACCGAAAAATTGAAACCATTTTTGTCCGCGTAAGGGATGTGGGCGTTGTTTCCATTTTGTCGCCAACCGGCATTGTTGATTCCGGTACCACTTGTCTACCCCAGGCAAAAATAAAGAATTACGGTAATACCGTTGAAAGTTTGGGAGTGATTTTTAAAATTGGGAGCAATTATCGGGATTCCCTTTTCCTTACCCTTTTTGGCAATAAAGAAACTACCCTTTCCTTTGCTTCTTGGTTAGCCAATCAAAGGGGAAAACATAATGTGAAATGTTCTTTACTCATAAATGATTTTATCCCCACTAATAACTACAAAGGAGATTCAGTTTTTGTCAGGGTCTTTGATGTCGGCATTAAGGAAATCTTACAGCCAACCGGTATTGTTGATTCCGGTTTAGTGGTTAATCCTTTGGCAAAAATAAAAAATTATGGAAATGTGAATGCCAGCTTTAAAAGTTATTTTAAAATCGGTAATTCTTATTTAGATTCTTTGGCTTTAAATATTCCGGCCGATAAAGAGACAATAATCGCTTTTAGCCAATGGTCAGCAAATCTTAGAGGTAAACATTTGGTTAAATGTACTTTGTTAATAAATGACCGGTTTTTAGAAAATAATCGGCTAATTGATTCCGTTTTTGTTCGGGTTTTGGATGTTGGCGTCGTGGAAATATTATCGCCCAAAGGTATTATTGATTCCGGTACGACTTGTCTACCCCAGGCAAAAATAAAGAATTATGGTAATGTGGATAAGGAATTTCCCGTTCTCTTTAAAATTGGTAATCACTATCAGGATACAATTTTCTTATTTTTAAATCCTGAAAAAGAGACCTTACTTTCTTTTTCCCAATGGTCGGCACTTATTCGGGGAAATCATTTGGTTAGCTGTAGTTTGTTAACCAATGACCAACGGCCTGATAATAATTATCAAGTTGATTCCGTATTTGTTCGGGTTTTGGATGTTGGGTTTATTGAAATCATCACTCCGAAAGGTAATATTGATTCTACTGGCTTTTTAACCCCGCGAGGAAAGATAAAGAATTATGGTAATTCCGTGGTTAGTTTATTAGCGAGAATAAGGATTACTGGTGATAGCTATTATTGGGAAGTTGATACGGTGGTTGATGCCCTTTTACCTAATGAACAACGGATAATAGCTTTTCCTCTTTGGCAAGTCCAAAAAAGGGGAGAGTATAATGTGAGTTGTTCTACCGCCCTTATTAGCGACCAAGTTCCGGATAATAATAAATTGAGCGAAAACTTTTATATAAAAGTGCCCGATTGTGGAATAATTACTATTTATTCACCACCCGAAGAATGTGATTCTAATCAGGTTTATCCAGTTTCCGCTTTAGTGAAAAATTACGGAACAGATAATGAATATTTTAAAATCGCTTTTAAGATTGGTGATGAGTATTATTCTTATCGCTATCTAAATTTAGCTCCCTTAGAGACATTGACCGTTCTTTTTGATAGCTGGCAGCCACAAAGAAGGGATTATGTCTGTTCTTATTGTGTGATTGATTCGATAGGGAAGGATATCAATCCGGCTAATGATACTGTGAGGAGCACCCATTTTGTTAAGGTTTTGGATGTCGGTATCTTAAGAATAATCTCACCCAGTGATTCCGTTTCTCAAGGTGAGATAATTCCCCAAATTGAGGTGAAAAATTTTGGCAATGTTTTTGCTAATTTTCTTTTGCGGGTTGCTATTTATAAAAATTCTTTATTGGTTTATTCCGATTCGGTTTTTTTAACCCTTTCACCTTATGAAATTAGAATTGTTAGTTTTGCTAGTTGGCAGGCGACCGAAGGTGATTTTCGGATAGTAATTTCCTTAGAATTAAATGGTGATATGACGCCAGAAAATAATATCTTAAGCAAAAATTTTATTGTCCAAAGTTATGAACCTTGGCTTTTATTAAGGGATATTCCCCGCGGAAGTTATAAAGGCGTTAAAAATGGTGCGGCTTTGGCCTTTGGCAATAATAAGGTTTTTGCTTTTAAAGGGAATAATACTCGGGAGTTTTATAGCTATTCTTATGCTACTAATTCTTGGGAAGAAAGAAAGCCTTTACCCGCCGGTGATAAAGGGAAAAATGTGAAAGATGGTGGAGGATTGGCATTTGTTAATACTTATAATCTTCTTTTTGCGATAAAAGGTAATAAAACAAAGGAGTTTTATGTTTACTATCCGGAATTAGACAGCTGGGAAAGGAAAAAAGATATTCCGGGAAAGAAAGGAGCGAGTGGTGGCAGTGGATTAATCGCGCTTTCCCTGGCTAATGATACCAATTATATTATCCTTTTAAAAGGAAACACCAAAGAGCTTTATTGTTATTTTATTGAAAAAGATAGTTGGCTTTTCCTTAAAGAATTACCTGGTGAGAAAAAATTTAAAAAAGGCAGTGCCCTCACTACTGATAGCCGTTATCTCTACATCTTAAAAGGTGGAACCAATGAATTCTTTGTTTATGATATAAGAAAAGACTCAGTGGAAAAGAAAAAAGACCTACCATTTATTGGAAGGAGTTTAAGGAAAAAGAAGGCGAAAGATGGTGCGGCATTGGCTTGTGATGGTGAAAGGGTTTATGCCTTTAAAGGTGGTAATTGTGATGAATTTTGGGCATATGATATTGGTAATGATGAATGGTTTGAACTTGAGCCCATTCCTTTGCTCCCCAGCAATAAGAAAGTGAAAGGTGGTGGTGCTTTATGTTATGACCCAATAAATAAGATTGTTTATGCTTTTAAAGGTAGTAATACTTACGAATTTTGGCGTTATCTTCCTAAAAAAACCTTCTTAGCAAAGGGAAAGCCAAAATCTTCATTAAACTTAGAAAAATCAAATACCATCTTCAAAAAGCCGCCGGAAATAAGAATTTATAACCTTTTAGGAAATCTCATTTATCACCGAAAAGGGAATTGCCAAATACCGAAATTAAGAAAGGGAATTTATCTTTTGAGATTAAAATACGAAGGTTATGAGCTAAATAAGAAAATCTTTATCATTAAAGATTAATTATTTTGCCCTTTTTTATTACCATTTTTACTGGATTTTCAAAAAAATAGTAAAAGAGTTTTTGGTATCTTTCGTATTTCAAAATTATTAAATCAGCATCCTTTCCCTTTTCAATAGAGCCAACTTTATCTTGAATATTTAAGGCGCAGGCATTTCCGTAAGTAGCATAATATAAGGCTTCTTTTTCGTTAAATCCGTAAAGAAAACAGGCAAGCGCACAAATTATGGGCATTTGATAAAGCGGACAGGTTCCGGGATTATAATCGCTGGCAATCGCCAATTTTAATTTTAATCTCTTCATTGCACTTATTGGTGGTTTAGCTTTCATTCGTAAAAAGAGGGCGGTTCCTGGTAAAAGGGTACAAACAACATCTTTCTTTTTTAACAAAGGCAAATTCTTCTTTTCACAATAGATTAAATGGTCACAAGAAAGACAGCCAACCTTGTAAGCCACATAATCGCCCTTTGATTTGCTAAACTCGTTTGCGTGGATTTTTAAAAGAAATCCCAATCTTTTAGCATAGGTAAGCAGTTCTAAACTTTCTTTATAAGAGAAAGCCCTTTCTTCTTTTTCACAAAAGACATCACAAAAGATTGCCAATCCTTCTTTTTTAACCTGAGCGATGGTCTTTTTCATTAATGAAAGATATTCCTTTCTTTCAAAATCTTTGGGCATCACATGAATAAGCATTGTCGGTAAGATAGTTATTTTCTCTTTTAATTTTTCTTTTAACCGGTTAATAATCCTTAAATGGCGTAACTCTTCTTCTGGATAAATACCGTAGCCACTTTTTATCTCAATCGTTGTTGTTCCCCATTTTAATACCTTTAACAGTTTTTGATAATTTTCTTTATATAACTCCTCATCACCTTTCTCTTTAGTTTTTTCTTGGGTGTAATAAATCCCACCATAGCTTTTCAAAATCTCTTCATAACTTTCGCCTTTTAATCTCATTGCCAACTCTTCATCCCGCTCGCCCGAAAAGAAGAGGTGGGTATGAGAATCAATAAAAGCCGGCATTACACAACAACCACCAGCAGAGATGACCGTTGACCGTTGTCCGTTTTCCGTTGACCGTTTTCCGTTAACCAAATCAGCCATTTTCCCAAAATCAAAGATCTTCCCATTTTTGATAATTAAATAGGCATCTTCAATAATCGTAAAATCTTCTTTATCCATTAATAACAATTGCGAGATATCCTTAATTAATACCATTGACCGTTTTCCGTTAACCAAATCAGCCATAAAGAAGATAAAGTAAAAAAGTACTGGCAACAGTTCCGGCCAAAGAAAAAGGCAATCCCAATTTAAAGAAATCAAAAAAAGAAACGGCTATTCCCTTTCTTTTTAAATAACCGACAGCAACAATATTGGCTTGGGCACCAAAAGGAGTAATATTACCACCAATTGTGGAAGCAATCAAGGCGGCAAAGAGAAAAAGATAAAACAACTTTCCTTCGGGATAAAAAAGCTTAATCACTTCCGAAATTAAGAGAAAGAAAGGAACATTATCCATAAAAGAAGAGAAGAGTAAAGAAAAGAGAATAATAAAAACATATACGATTATAATTGGCTTTTTCGAAAAGAAAACCTTCAAAAAATCCTTCAAAAGCAAAAGTCCACCACCTTCTTTAAAAACACCAATCAGCACAAAAACCCCAACTAAAAAAAGCACCGTCTCGTAATCAATTACCTTCAAAAAATCCCTTGGCTTTAACAATTGGTAATAGAAAAGAAAAAATAATGTCAAAAAGGCATAAAAGAGCGAAATAATTGCGGCATAAAAAAGATAATTATTCCCTTTTAAAAATTTGGGGACAATTGCCAAACTTAAGATAAAAAGAACAAGAATAATTAAAAAGACGGTCGACGGACAACGGGCGCCGGACAACGGTTGATGGTCAACGGTCGACGGACAACGGGTGTCGGACAACGGTTGACGGTTAACGGTGAGAAGAATTAAATAAATAGTTAATAAAGAAAAGAGAAAACCAAATTGGATAATGAAAAACAAAGATGGTTTGCCATTAAAGATAAAAAAATCTAAGAAATCCAAATTAGCCTTTTCCGCTAAAATCATACTTGGTGGGTCGCCAATCAAGGTTGCTGAACCTTGAAGATTACTGGCTAAGCAAAGGGGGATGATAAAATTTAACGGCGAAGTTTTAAAGGTTTGGGCTAAAGAAAAAGCAATCGGTGCCAAAATTAACACCACACAGGCATTTTCTAAAAAGATTGACAAAAAACCACTAAAAATCGTGAAAAGAATTATTGAAGAGACTAAACTTCCGCTTTTATTTGCCAGATGAAAGGCAATCTTTTCAGGAATTTTTGACAGAAAAAAACCTTCGGCGATAATAAAAGTGCCAAGAAAAAGGAGCACCACATTAAAATCAACAAAAGAAAAATAACTCCTTAAAGAAAAACCCAGAAAAAGAAAAGAAAAAAGAAAACCATAAAGAATATACAATCGGAATTTAAAAAAGATTGCCATTAAAAGATAACACACAAAAAAAAGGATGAAAATTAATATGGTCATTCTATTCGGCAAAGAACTTCTGATTGGTTATCATATTCTTTTTTTATGATGCCAATCTCCGGTGCCAAATAATATAAATAAATTAAAGAAGAGCTATCTTTACCGATAATCTCCTTTTCTTTTATCATTACTGAATAAACATCAGAAAAAAAGGCGTAAGGAACTCTTAAAGTATCTCTTTTTAATACTTTACCCACTAAATAAAATTTAGCCGTATCTTGAATAATGGAATCTTGCCATTCCTTTCCTTCAATTAAAGGAAAAGAAAGAAAAGTGATAAAACCTTTATATAAAGTTTCAATCTCGCCAAAGACCAATGATTCGCGAACGATAAATTTTTGCAGTTTAAATTTTTCTTTAACAAAAAAGATGGGCTCAAAGTTGCTTTCGCAGTAAAACATATTTGTCCCGAAAAGAAAGGTATCGCCAACAAATTTAAAAATTATTGTATCTTCTAAAGAAGAATAATAGTAATAAGTTTTTCTTTTTTCTAAGGGAAAATAATCACCCGTTGCCCGATTTAACAAACTATCCTTTTGGCAAAAAGAAAAGAAAAGAAAAAAGAAAATTAATTTTTTAAAATTCATAGCCAACACCAATCCTTGAATTTAAAAAATAATAATAGTTTATTTTCTTTTCGGGCTTCAATTTTTCTTTAATAATAGTGAGCGATATTTTTAAAAGAAAAATCACCTTTTTTGACCTCTCTTTATAAGAAAAACCCAATGAATAACCTAAATAATTTCCCGACTCTTTTTTAAGATTGATTTTTCTTATAAGCGAAAGATGAGAAAAACCTAATAAAAAATTTAATTTCTTATCTTTAATTTTTAAAAAATTTGGCTCCAATTCAATCCTCGGTTCTAAAAAATAAAGAGCTGAATATTGATTGCTTAATTTTGAATAAGCGTAAGAAAAAGAGATATCAACTTTCTTTATTTCTTTTGCCAAAAATATACCAAAAGAGGGTGCTGAATAATAATATCTTTTTAATCTAAAAATAGGCGTGATATCCCCCAATAAAAAACCAATTTCCGAATAATTTAATAAAATTAAAAGAAAAAGCATTAAAAATTATAAAACAAAAAGAAGATAAGTCAATAACTTGACTTTTAATTAAAAAGGTCCTATATTAATATAGTTATACCAATGGAAAGTTATGCCTTCTCAAAGAAGGCTTGGGGTGAAGGCGAAAGAAGAGGCTACTCTTTCGGCTAACCCGACAACTAACCTCGTAGGCGAAAGAAAGAGGTCGTAAATTAAAGATCTCAAAAATTAGCAATAAAAGAGTTTAAAAATGAAGGCGATTATTTTGGCTGCTGGGCGAGGTGAGCGGATGAATTCTTCACTTCCGAAACCTTTGCATAAAGTACTGGGACTTTCTTTAATTGAAAGAGTAATTATTCCCTTATTGAAAGCTGGAATTAAAGAGATAATCGTCGTTTTGGGTTATAAAGGGGAAGAGATTGAAAACTATTTAAAGAAGAAATTTAAGGATAAGAAGATAAATTTTCAATTTGTTTATAATAATGATTACGAAAAAGGCAACGGTGCTTCTTTTCTTTTAGCTTTAAAAAGGCTTAAAGCCGATGAGCCTTTCCTTTTGTTGATGGCTGACCATATCTACTCACCAACAATTATTGAAAGACTTTTAAAAGAAAAAGATTCTTTTATTGTGGTCAACCAAAATTTTTCTTTAATAAAAGACCTGGCCGAAGAAACCAAAGTAAAAATTAATAACGGCTATCTGGTGGCTATTGGTAAAGATTTAAAAGATTTTGATGGTGTTGATGGTGGTATCTTCCTTTTAAGAAGAAAGGATTGGCAATTAAATAAAAAAGAAGGCGAGTTGTGTTTGATTATTAAAGAATATCTTAAAAAAGAAAAGATAAAGCCTTTTTATTTGAAAAAGGATGAATACGTTTTTAACATTAATGACCAAGAAAGCAAAAAATGGGCAAGTAATTACCTTTTAAATCATTGTGGCAAAAAGGAAGACGGCATAATTAGTAGGAATATCAATCGGAAAATTTCCAAATTGTTTACCCAATTTTTAATTAATCTAAACTGTTCGCCTTTAACTTTTACGATTATAAATTTTCTTTTAACAATTTTGGCGGCTTTTAGTTTTTTCTTTTCTAATATTTTGGGAGCATTTTTGGTTCAGTTGGTTTCCATCTTTGATGGGGTTGATGGTGAGATTGCGCGGTTAAAATTAGCAACCACCAAATTTGGCGCTTATTTAGATGCTATTCTTGACCGCTATGGTGATACCATAATTATGCTTTCTTTGGCTTTTGCTCATTATTTAAAAACCAATCAAGATTTAATCTTTTTTTGGACGATCTGGGCGATTTTAGGTTCTAATATATCAATGATTTTGAAAGAAAAAGAAAAACTTTTGTTTTCTTATAGTTTTACTAATCCCCTTTTACCACCGTCGCGGGACCTGCGGCTTTTTTTAATCTTCCTTTTTGGTATCTTTAACCAGCTTTTTCCTTTGGTTATCTTTTTAGCAATTTTTATCAACCTGGGGGTTTTAATAAGACTTCTTTTGGTAAAGCGATTCGCCAAGGAAGATTAAGATAATTAAAAAGATAGAAAAGAAAAAGGCAAACTCTTTTTTTAATTTAATCAAAGGAAAAATTTGGGAAAAATGATGGGTTAAGATAATTAGAATTTTTATTAAAAAGTTTAAAGTTTGGGAAAAGATAAGGGCAAAGAAAGGTAAAAAGAAACCAAAGAAGAGAACCAAAAGGATTAACGGCAAAATCAAGGCAACCAAGGGGAGCACAATAAGATTAGCAATAATTGGCGCGGTGGGTAGCGCTTTAAAAGAGTAGATAATTACTGGTGCGGTAGTTAAATAAGCCGATAAAGAGATGAGTAAAGGCTCAAAAAGATATTTTTCCAAAAGCCGATTTTTAATTTTTAAAAAACTTTTGGCTAAGGGATAAAAATATAAAATTCCAAAAGTGGCTAAAAAAGAAAGCAAAAAACTAATGTTAAACAAATTTAAAGGTGAAAATAATAGGATTAATATCCCGGCATTAAAAAGATTATTTAAAGATAAAGTTTTTCGCTTTAAAAAATAAGAAAGAACAACAAAGAGGAACATCAAACCAGCCCGCAAAACGGAAGGGCGGAAAGAACAGAGACCAGCATAAATAAAAAGGATAATTATTAAAAGCAGATAACGATAGGGAAAAGGAATTCCCAAAATACTTAAAAATAAAAGTAAAACAAAAGCCAAAATGTTAATGTGCATTCCGGAAACGGCTAAAAGATGGTAAAGTCCAGTTTTTTTGAAATCTTCTTTTATTTTGCGGTTTAATTCTTTTTTATCGCCAAGAAAAATTCCTAAAACTAAGGAGGCATTTTCTTTTTCTAAATATTGATGGAAGATTTCTTTTATTCTCTTTTTCATTCTTTCCCCAAATTTTATTTCTTTCTTTTTTTCTTTTGGCGGAATTTTAAATAAAAGAAGATGATAACAAGTAGCGGAAAGAAAAAAGAGGAGGTAATAAAAAGAGAAGTATTTTTTAAAAATAAGATAGAAAAAAGGTAAGGTTAATAAAAGAAAAAGCCAATTTAAATTAATTAAGAAAGCAAGCAGAATGGCCAGCGTAAGTAAAAGGAAGATTTTAAATGATGGAAAAGAAAAACTCGCCAATTTATAGTAATTGGTGATTTTTTAAGATAGTTTCTATTTTTGAAAAACTTTCTTCTAAATGGTGGTTATTTAGCCAGTAGGCGATATTTTCTTTTTTAAACCAGGTAAGTTGCCTTTTACAATAATTGCGGGTGTTTTTCTTTGCCAAGGAAATCATTTTTTCTTTGGTTAATTTTCCATATAGGTATAAAATCACTTCTGAATAGCCGATAGTTTTTAAACCCGGTGAATTTTCGTCATAGCCCATTTTTAAAAGGTTTTCTACTTCTTCAATAAGTCCCATTTCGAGCATTTTTTCAAATCTTTCGTCTATTCTTTGGTAAAGAAGTTCTCTTTCTAAATAAAGACCAATATAAAGGGGTTGGAAGGGGCTTTCTTCTTTTTTTTCAATAAAATGAGAGAAAGGTTTTTTTGTTAGGTAGTAAATCTCTAAGGCGCGAATAATTCTTTGACGGTCATGAGGATGGATTCTTTCGGCAGTTATTTTGTCAACTTTTTTTAATTCTTCATAAAGAAGGGCAAGGGGTTTCTTTTTTAGTTCTTCCCTTAAATTTAAGTCAACCGGGGGTGCGGAAAAGAATGGAGAAAAGAGGGCTTTAAAATAAAGCCCACTACCACCAACTAAGAGAAATTTTTTGTCTTTCTTTTTTAACTCTTCAATTATTTTTGCGGTCTCTTTTCCGTACTGGTAAGCGGAATAATATTTATCCGGGGTAATAATATCAATCATGTAAAATTCGTATTTTTCTCTTATGGCTTTTGGTGGCTTAGCGGTCCCGATATCTAAATATTTATAAATCTGGCGGGAATCACAGGAGATGATCGCCAAATTATATCTTTCCGCAAATAAAAGGGCTAAATCAGTTTTGCCAACGGCTGTCGGTCCGCAAAGACAGGGAACCAAGATTTTCATTTAATAATTTTAAGAGAACTTTTGAAATTTTCAAAAAATTGGTTATAATAAATATTATTTATGACTATTGCCGATTTGCATATCCATTCTTTATATTCAAGAGCCACCAGTCGGGATATGGAAATAAAGAAGTTGGTTGAATATGCCAAATATAAAGGGATAAAAATTCTTGGTACTGGTGATTTTACCCATCCCGAATGGTTTAATATTTTGAAAAGGGAGTTGAAAGAGATAGGGGAGATTGGTTTATTAGAAAAAGAAGGAATATATTTTATTTTACAAACGGAAGTGAGTAATATCTATCAGCAGGATGGGAAATTAAGAAGAATCCATAATTTAATCTATACCCCTTCTTTTAAGAAGGCGGAAGCCATAAATAAGTTTTTGGCCAAATATGGTGATTTGGGGAGTGATGGGCGACCAACATTAAATCTTTCTTCTTATGATATGTTAAGTTTTATTAAAGAGATTGATGAAGATGCCTTTATTGTTCCGGCTCATATTTGGACCCCCCATTTTTCCCTTTTTGGAAGTGTGGCGGGTTTTGATGCGGTCGAAGAATGTTTTTTGGATTTAACCAAAGAAATCTTTGCCTTAGAAACTGGTCTTTCTTCTGACCCCAAGATGAATTGGCGGCTTTCCGCTTTAGATAATTTTACCCTTATCTCCAATTCTGATGCCCATTCCCCCCAAAAAATTGGAAGAGAGGCGAATGTCTTTCAATTAGAAAAAATTAGTTATTACGAAATCCGGGATGTTTTGAAAAATAAAGATAAAAAAAGATTTCTATTTACAATTGAATTTTTTCCCGAAGAAGGAAAATACCATTATGATGGTCATCGTAATTGTAATTTGCGATTGTCACCAAAAGAAAGTATTTTAAATAATAATGTTTGTCCGGTCTGTGGGAAAAAGGTAACGGTTGGGGTTTTACATCGGGTAGAACTTTTGGCTGATCGGGAAGAAGGTTTTGTGCCGGAAAATGCTATCCCTTTTAAAAATTTAATTCCCCTTGATGAGATAATTGCCGAAGCCCTTAATGTTTCTAAAGAAAGTGCGGTGGTAAAAAATCTTTATTTAGAAATGGTAAAAAAGATTGCTTGCGAATTTGAAATCTTACTTAATGTGCCGGTTGAAGAGATAAAGAAAAATTATTTCAAAATTGGTGAAGGTATTGAAAAGATGCGAAAAGGTGAGGTTAAGATTTTGCCTGGCTATGATGGCGTTTTTGGCGAAATAAGAATTTTTGAGAAGAAAGAGGAGAAAAAAGAAGGGCAAAGGACACTTTTTTAAAAGGAGAAAATTATGAGCGAAAGAAAAAGAGTTATTATTATGGGAGCTGGTGGTCGGGATTTCCATAATTTTAATATCTTTTTTAAAAATAATCCCGATTACGAAGTGGTGGCTTTTACCCAAACCCAAATACCCGAGATTGAAGGTCGAATTTATCCGAAAGAACTGGCTGGCAAGCTTTATCCTTCAGGCATTCCTTTATATAAAGAGAGCGAGCTTATCAAACTGATAAAAGAGAAAGATGTTTCCTTAGTAGTTTTTGCCTATTCCGATGTTGATTATCAATATGTTATGGAAAGGGCAGAAAAAGTTTTGGCCGCTGGTGCCTCTTTTATATTGCTTGGTCCCAAAGCCACCATGTTAAAAAGTAAAAAGCCGGTTATTGCCATTTGTGCGGTAAGGACTGGTGCGGGTAAAAGTCCATTAACGAGAAAGATTTGCGAGCTTTTGAAAGAGAGAAATATTAATTTTGGTGTTGTTAGACACCCAATGGCTTATGGTGATTTCCAGCGGCAGGCGGTTCAAAAATTTCAAAATTTAGCCGACCTTGATTTTTATCAAGCAACGATTGAAGAAAGGGAAGAATACGAACCCCATATAAAAATGGGCAATACGGTTTTTGCTGGTGTTGATTATGAAGGCATTTTAAGAAAAGCCGAAGAAGAATTTTCTTTGATTGTCTGGGATGGCGGTAATAACGATTTCCCCTTTTTTAAACCTGACCTTTTATTTGTTGTTTGCGACCCCTTAAGAGCCGGTAGCGAAGTCAACTCCCATCCGGGTTTTGCTTTGTTCCAAATGGCCGATGTTTTGTGTATCTCTAAGGTCTCGACAGCTACCAAAGAGCAGTTAAAAATCTTAAAAGAAAATATCAAAAAATATAATAATAAAGCAGAAATAATAATGGCGGATTTGGTTCCCCAACTAAAAGATAAAACAATAAAAGTTAAAAGGGGAAAGAGAGCGCTCGTAGTGGAAGATGGACCAACAACTACCCACGGCGGAATGCCTTTTGGTGCTGGTTATCTTTATGCTAAAAAATTGGGGCTAAAAATTGAAAAACCCCATAAATATGCGGTCGGCATTTATAAAAAGATTTTTCAAGAATATCCCCATTTAGAAAATGTTCTGCCAGCAATTGGTTATCGGGAAAATCAGATTGAAGATTTAAAAAAGACCTTACAAAAGGCAAAAGTTGATTACATAATCTCCGCCACCCCCATTGATTTAAATAGACTTTTTAAATTAGATAAACCTATTATTCATATTGAATACTATTTTAAAGAAAGAACCAAGAAATTGACCAAGATTATCGACAATTTTTTGAAAGAAAAGGCTCTTTTATAAATTTTGGGGTAAGATTTTATTATCTTTATCGTTATTATCTTATGATGAAAAGAAAGCCCAGAATAATTAAAAATTGCTTTCCTATTAAGAAACTCCTATTCCCCCAATAGTATAGGGGATAGTCCCCTTAGGGTTCTTTTATCCCTTTTTACTAAATTAACCAATAAATTTGAAAGAAAGTTAAAATTATTTGGCTTAAATTTTTTGGGCTTAAATATATAAGAAGCGGAATGGATAATAAATATAATAGGTCTTTAACTCTTTTTATTAAATTATCAAAATGCTACGCCTACCAATTTGGCTAAATTATTAGGTTACTCTTGGCAAAAGGTTTTTCAGTTTCATCTTTTGCTCATTTCTTCTTAAAGGCAGTAATGGCTCTTAATCTTTTGACCGCTTTTATTAAGACTTCAATTGTGTAATCAATCTCTTCTTTGGTATTCTCTCTGCCTAAGGAGAATCTCACAGGAGAATTGATGTATTCTAAAGGAACATTCATCGCTTTTAAGACATGGGAAGGTTCGGTTTCTCCCGAAGCGCAGGCGCTACCACTGGCAACGGCTATTCCTTCCAAATCTAAATTAACCAGTAAGGCTTCGCCTTCAATATAGCCAAAAGAGATATTGGTCGTATTCGGCAATCTTTTTTCGCGGTGACCATTAATCCTTACATCTTCAATATTTTCCAATATTTTTTCTTCTAAATAATCCCGTAACTCTTTTATCTTTTTCACATCCTTTTCCATATCCCTTTGAATAATCTCACAGGCTTTTCCCATTCCCACAATGCCAATAAGATTTTCGGTTCCGGCTCTTTTGCCTTGTTCGTGATGACCACCATGAATAAGATTTTCAATTTTCACCCCTTCTTTAATGTATAAAACCCCAACACCCTTAGGAGCATGGATTTTATGACCCGAAATGGTTAATAAATCTACCCCCAATTCTTTTACATCCAATTTTACTTTGCCCGCAGAAGCAACCGCATCGGTGTGAAAATAGATATCGTAATTTTTTAAAATTTCGGAGATTTCTTTTATTGGTTGTAAAGTACCAACTTCGTTATTAGAATGCATAATGGAAACTAAAATTGTCTCTTTTTTTATTGCCCTTTTGAGATAATCAATATCAACAATTCCGTCTTCATCAACTGGTAAAAAGGTAATTTCAAAGCCAAAATTTTTCAAAGCCCAACAGGAATTTAAAACCGAGCTGTGCTCAATGGCGGAGGTGATGATGTGGTTTCCTTTATCGCGGTTGGCAAAGGCAATTCCCTTTATTGCCCAATTACACGACTCCGTACCACCAGAAGTAAAAAAAATCCTGTCGGGATTGGCGTTCAAAAATTGGGCCACCTTTTTCCGCGCATTTTCTATTGCTTCCCTTGTCTCCCGACCGAAAGAATGTAAATTGGAAGGGTTACCGAATTTTTCTTCTAAAAAAGGCATAATTGCTTTTATCACTTCTTTATCAACGGGAGTGGTTGAATTATAATCTAAATAGACTCTTCTCATCTTACCTCCAATTTTTTATAAGGATAATAAAAATAATAATTTTTTCAATTATTTATTTTCTTTGGTGGTAAATAAGAGGATAATAATGCCAATAACGATAAAGAAATCGGCCAGATTATAGGTAGGCCAGCGGAGGTTTTTAATTCCCATATCAATAAAATCAGTTACTTTGCCGTAGATAATCCTTTCACTCACATTGCCCACCGCCCCACCTAAAATGAGCCCGTAAGCAAATTGGTGGATTTTTCTTTTCCCTTTAAGACCAAAAAGTAAAATGAAGATCAGTCCGATAATCGGCAAAATATAATGGAGTTTTTCGATTTTAAAAGAGATCGAGAAAATTCCGTAGGGGTTGAATACCAAATAAAAACGGAGATAATCACCAATAATATTTAAACCTTGCGGATAATTTACTAAATAATTTTTTGCCCACGATTTTGTTAAATAGTCGATTAAAAAGGCAAAGATGATGGTGAGAAAAAGGATTTTTCTATTTTTCAACAATTTTTTCTAATTTTTCTAAATCTTCCTTTTCAAAAACCCTTATCCGATAATGTTTGGCAAAATGGAGAGCATCGGCGGACAATTTCGGTAAGGCCACCATGATAACATCCGCCGCATTAACATCGTAAGCCTTGGCATAAAGTTTGATAACTTCTTCCGCCGGCACCTCTTCTTCCGCAATGGCAAAGCCAACGACAATTCGGTGTTCCAAAGGTCCACTTTTTTTAGTAGCTAAAATATCAATCTCGTGTTCGGCACCACTCCGACCATCAATCTTCACCCCTTCTTCTACTTCGTATCCCTGACTTTTTAGAAATTCCACAATCTTCTCTTTTGGTAAAGCCTTCGACTTAAGATTGCTCACCGCTTCTTCATTTAACTGGTAAGAGAAAAGATAAATCTCTCGCAGATTTTCTTTTTCAATTTTAGCTCCACATTTTTGACAGTACCAAAATTCCTTTGGTTCTTTAAAATATTCTTCACAATCCTGACATTGATAATAGGCCGAATAAAATTTATAATCTTCTTCAATTATTTTTAACTCCTGTAAACATTTGGGACAGCGCAAATTTTTTCCGTCTTGAAAGGTTTCTAATCTCCCCAAATAACCACAACTATGCTCAATTGCTTTCATTTTTAAAATAAAGGCGGAACCACATTTGGGACAAAAGGTTTCGTATTGCAATTCGTTGCTATTGCATAAGGGACAGAGGAATAATTTTCCCTTGAAACTCTTTTTGAGATAACCTAAACGGGCAAGGTCTTCAATAAGGTAGATGGTTGTCAATGGTGGTTTATTCAGTATTTCTTCGGCTTCCGGATAGCGATACAATTTTTCACAAGTAGGGTCAAATTTAGGATTCAATTCACCATTTTTCCTTTCCATCAGTTGTTGGAGGAATTTCCATATCCGTTCATCTTTAAACATAAAAATTCTCCGATAGATAATTTTATTATAGTTTATTTTAGAGAAATGTCAATAAAAAAAGGAAAAATTATCTTTTTGAAATAAAAGGATTTAGAAAAATTGGTATTTTAAAAGGTTTAAGGTTATCTAATAATTAAATTCCAGAGCCCGTTTTCAAAAAATTCTTGGTAGTATTTTTTCTGATATTCCAAATTTATCTTTTTGTATTCCTCTTCGCTTAAGTTTTTTAAACCCTCTTCACCGTATTCTAAAATCATATCCCTTTCGGCTAAGCGCGTAATTAATAAATCCCAAAAAGTAATTTCGTTATATTCTTCAATTAAAGAGTTAATTTCATTATCTTCTTTTAGACTTTCGTATTCTTCTTTTAGGTTTTCGTTTTTTATTAAAGTAAGAATTCGGTCTTTCAGTTCTTCAAATTTCTTTATTACCCTTTCTTCTTCCCGATGGGCATTGGCTAACCAGTTTCCGAGATAAAGGAGCTTTAAGAGATTTTTTAGCTCTTCCTTACTTAAGTTTAATTGGTATTCCATTTTTTACCTCCGTTTTATTTTTAAAAAAACTTCCATGGCGCCACAGGGATTTGAACCCTGATCTTCAGGTTGAGAACCTGATGTCCTAAACCAGGTTAGACGATGGCGCCAAAATAAAAATTTGAGTCGGCCAAGGGAACAATAAAATAAAAATGGGGATATAGTCCCCAACCTTTTCCCTTGCCGACTCTCATAATATAATATAGCCAAAATTTTCAAAAAATCAAGGGGAAATTTTAAAATTCCTTTAATTTTTCTTTGGCCAATTTGGCTTCATTGGTATTGGGGTATTCTTTGATTAATCTTTGAAAATATTCTTTTGCTTTATTTTTATTTTTTTTATTTAAATAAATTATGCCTAATTTATAGAGACTGGAAGGCACCTTATTACCCTGAGGAAAATTTTTTATTACCTTTTCTAATTCAATTATTGCCTTTTCCGTATCACCGCTGGCCGCATAACATTCACCAAGCCAATATTGGGCATTATCGGCCAATTCACTTTCCGGATATTTTTGTAAAAAATTTTTAAAAGATAGTATTGCCTGTTCATAATCACCCCGAATCATATCTTGATAAGCCAACTGATAAAGTTCTTCTTGTTTGGTTTCATCATATTCTCTCGCTAATTTTAATGTCTCTTTGGAAACAATAGTTTCTTCTATCTTTTTCCTTCCCACTTTATAAATCTCTTCTTGGGTTTCTTGTAAAAGATTATAGATTTCTTCTAAGCGGTTATTAATTTTTTCTAATTCCAAAGTGATATCGGCTTTTAATTCTTCTATTGCTTTTTTGTTTTCTTTTTGAATTATTTTGGTTCTTAAATTTAAAGTATCAATTAAAGCTTGCCGATAAAGAAATTTTTTATAAGGCGAACAAGAAAAAAAGAAAATAAGAAGAAAAAAATAAAGGCGCCACTGGAGATTTTTTTTCTTCTCCAGCAGCGCCAGCCTTTTCATTATTCCTTCACTTTAAATTCGCAACGGCGATTCTTCCAGTATTCTTTGGGATCAGTAGTTATTAGTCTTTCTTCGCCGTAGCTGATAGTTTCTATCCGGTCGGGTGAAATGCCCAATTTTACTAAGTATTCTTTTGCGGCATTAGCCCTTCTTTGACCAAGGCCAAGGTTATATTCGTTAGTGCCGATGGGACAACAATGGCCTTCAATAATAATTTTCACATCCGGATATTGTTTTAAAATCTCGGCATTCTTTTTTAGAATTTCCGCATCCCCGGGACGAATCTCATATTTATCAAAATCAAAATGGATAGTTTCTAAAACCAGTGCTGGTTTTTCTGGTGGTGGCGGCGGTGGTGTTGGTTTTTCAACTTCTTCTGGTGGCGGTGGAATCACCTCTTCTTTTACTGCCTTTTTGGGACAACCGACGAAAAGAAAACTAAAAACCAAACCTACTAACATTATTGTTAAGATTTTCTTCATAATATCCTCCCATTAAAACATTTTAAATATTTTACCATTTTATTTTTAAAAGTCAAGTGATAATTACTTGTATTTTTTACCTTCAAAACGCACACAAACCAGTGCCAAACCCTCAGAAAAAGAATAGGCATAATCAAAAATGGGGTTGATAACCAAATTTCCTTTCTTATCGATAAACCCCCATTTTTCCTTTTTCTCACCGCCAATATTTACTGCGGCTATTCCTTCCGCGAAATCCCAGGCATTATAAAATTGAGGATTAATAACAAACTCACCATTATGATTAATAAATCCCCATTTTTCTGCCACTCTTACTAAAGCCATTCCTTCGGAAAAATGACGGGAAGCACTAAATTGGGGTTTAATAACTGTCTCGCCGGTTTTATTAATGAAACCAACTTTGTAATTGATTTTAATCGGCGCCAAACCTTCAGAAAAGATATAGGCGTAATCAAATTGCGGTTCAATAAGAAAATTGCCCTTTTCGTCGATAAATCCCCATTTTTTATTAACTTCTACTGCCGCCACTCCTTCGTTAAAAGCCCAAGCAAAATCAAATTTTGGCTCAATAACAAATTCGCCGCGAAAATTAATAAACCCCCATTTTTCGTTCAATTTCACCGCGGCTAAAGAATCTTTAAAATGCCAAGCCTTTTCAAATTTTGGTTCAATAACAATTTTTCCGCTTCGATCAATAAATCCCCATTTAAAATTTATTTCAATAGCTGCCAGCCCTTCGGAAAAATACCAAGCCCGGTCAAACTGGGGATTAATAACAAATTTCCCCCTTTCATCAATATAACCCCATTTTTTCCCAAGGCGCACGCCGGCTAACCCTTCGGCGAAGCGACCACCATTATCAAAATTGGGGTTAATAACAAATCTTCCCGTTTTATCAATATATCCCCATTTTTCTATCATTACTATATTCCTTTATCATGAACTATTTTTTAAATTATACTATCTTCCAAATTTTTTGTCAATTTCCGAAATTTCAAACTTAATAATTGTCGGTCGACCGTGGGGGCAGAAATAAGGGTCGGCACAGGAAAAGAGTTGATTTATCAATCTTTCCATTTCCCTTTCGTTTAATTTTTGATTGGCTTTTATTGCTCCTTTACAAGCAATAAGTTTAGCATAAATTTCCTTTCTTTTTTCATAAGTTGACTTGGCAATCTCGCGATGGTTATTAGCTATTTCTAAAAGCAATTCCTTTAAATCTTCTTTGGCAAAAAAGGTATCCGTCGGTATTGATTTTATCGCAATGGTATTTTCCCCAAAGATTTGAATAAAAAGTCCCAGATTTTCTAACTCTTCTTTTAGCTCCTGGATGATTAAGAATACCTCCGGTTTCAATTCAATAATAATGGGAAAAAGTAAAGGTTGAGAAATTTTTTCTTGGCTTTCATTTTTTAAGAGATTTTCAAAAAGAATTCTTTCCGAAGCGGCGTGTTGGTCAATGATACAGAAACCACTTTTTATCTGGGCAAAGATGTATTTATTATGAAGTTGCCAAAAAGGTTTTTTTTCTTCCTCAATTAGGGGTTCAGAAAAAGTGGTTATTGCTTCGGAGATTTCACTAAATTCAACATCTTTTTCAATTTTTAATTTTTCTCTAATGCCCTGGGTGATAAAATCATAAAGGAATTTTTCGTCAATAAATTTAACTTCTTCTTTTGTTGGGTGGACATTCACATCTAAATACTCGGGCGGAGTTTCAACAAAAATAATAAAATTAGGCGTTCTTCCTAAAAGAGTGCCCCCATAACCATCGTAGATCGCCTTTCTTACTATTCCGCTTTTTACCGGTCGAAAATTGAAAAATATCATCTGGACTTCTGCCGGTAAAAAAATTTTTTCGGGCAAAGAAATAAACCCGTAAACAGTTAAATTAGGATTTTCAAAAAAAATTTCGGTAAGCGAAGAGAAGGTTTCCGGGGTGAGTAACATTTCTACCCTTTCTTTAATTGTTTTTGCCGGTGGGTAATTAAAAATAATTTTATCTTCACTTTTTAATTGGAAAGCAACCGAATAATTGCTCACGAGATAATTTTTTACCACTTCAGTGATTAATCTTAATTCTTGGTAAGAACTTTTTAAAAAATTTCTTCTCACTGGATAATTATAAAAAAGCTCTTTCACATAAACCGTGGTTCCCCTTTTTCTTACTATCGTCCCCTCAGCGATAATTTTATTATCTTTCACTTCAATATAATAACCTTCACCATCACTAACACTCGATTCAATCCTTAAAATACTGCCAGCAGCAATGGCGGCTAAGGCTTCGCCGCGAAAGCCATAAGTTTTAATTCTTTTTAAGTCTTCAATAGCTTTTAACTTGGAAGTGGAATATCTCTCAATGGCTAAAAATAATTCCTCTTTAGTCATTCCCAGTCCATCATCACTAACTTTAATCAATTTTTTCCCACCGTCCTTTACCTCAATAATAATCTTTTTGCTTTGGGCATCTAAAGAATTTTCGATCAATTCTTTTACACAAGAAGCCGGGCGAAAGATTACTTCGCCGCAAGCAATCTGGCGGATAACTTCTTCTTTTAACTTTTCAATCATCTTCCAAATCGTATTTCATTCCGTCGGAAACCGCCACCACTTTAGTAGTATTGCCAAATTCCTTATTTAACTCTTCGGCAATCAACCAAGGTTTTCTTCTAATCATCTGCATACCAAAATGGGTGAGAAAGCAAATTTTAGGTTTTATCTCTTTGATTAAAATCTTGGCATCTTCTAAACTTAGATGGTCAAGTTCTGATGGTTTTTCCCGCACCACATTTAAAATTAAAATCTCACTTTCTTTATAAGCACTGATTAAACCTTCAAAAAACTTGGTATCAGCAACATAACCGATTTTTAACCTATTGGTTTTAAAAAGAAAACCATAGGTCTCATTCCGGTGGTGATGTCTTATCGGACAGGTAAAACTTAAGCCGTTAAGTTGGTAAAGCTCTTTTTCTTTCAAAATCACAATCTTTTCTAAATAACTTCTTAAATAACGATAAACCACGGGATCATCGCCTTCTAAAGCATCATAAGGAGCAAAAAGGATGCCTCTTTTTTCCGTTCCGCCGACCGTCATTGCTTCAATAATATTATTAATATCACCCGAATGGTCTAAATGTTTATGGGAAAGTAAGACCGCATTTAAGTTAGTTGGTAAAAGTTTATGTTTAGAAGCGAAAATTCTTACCAAAGAACCCGGTCCGGGGTCAATTAATAAGTTTTTATTATTCAATTCCAACCAGATTCCACCCGAAGCTCTAATTTGTTTAAAAACCACAATTCTTGCTCCGCCACTTCCAAGAAAAATGATTCTTCCCACAAAATATTATAAAAAAAGAAAAAAAATAATCAAATTGCTTGAATTTTGGCACAAAAAATGCTAAAATTTTTTCTATGAGATTTATCAATTTATTAGCTAAACTTTTATTCTTTTTAATCTTCTTTTTTTCTTACGGAGAAGATCTTATAAAAGAAGGTTATTTAATAATTGTGCCTGACGAATTTTATAACGAGGTCCTACCTTTAGTTAATTGGAAAAGAGAACTTGGTTATTATGTTTTCTTAAAAAAGAAATCAGCAGTTGGTAATACTAATATTGCGATTAAAAATTTTATCAAAAGTTTTTATGATACCACAAGTATTCCTTTAAAATTTTTACTTCTGTGCGGAGCGATAAATAAAATTCCGGCTTTTACCATCTCGGGAACTTCTTTGGTTACTGATAATCCTTATGGTTGTATGGATAACGATTATCTTCCAGAGATTTATGTTGGCAGACTGCCGGCCAGTACTGCTCAAGAGCTTTCAATAATGGTTTCTAAAATTATCTATTATGAAAAAGGGCTTCAAAGGGATAGTAGTTATTACCAAAGAGGATTAGCCGTGGCTACTACTTATGTTGGCGGTGCTGGTAGTAGAGCAATTAGTGCTTTAGAAACTAAAAGATGGTGGCGTTCGTTACTTTTAAATAATGGTTTTTTAGAAGTGGATACCATTTTTTATGATTTGCCGCCTTACCCAACAACCGATTCCATTAAAAACGCCATTGAAAGAGGTGTTTTATATATTAATGGTCGGGGTTGGGGAAATTATGAAGGCTGGCATTATCCAAGATTTTATCGGGAAGATGTTTATAACTTACAAAATATTAATAAATTACCAGTTGTTTTCTCTTTCTATTGTGGTACCGGTAATTTTAATGCTAATCCTTGTTTGGGCGAAGTTTTTTTAAGGGTAGGACAACCTAATAATCTTACGGGAGCGGTTTTATTTTTTGGTCCTTCTTATGCTGGAACTTCAACAAGATTTAATAATTGTTTAGATGCGGCTATTTTTCAAAATATTTTTGACAATTCAAAAGAAGAGAAAAGAGTTGGTGAAGTGATTTTGAAAGGCAAAATTTTATTTTTAAACTCCTTTCCCAATCCGAAGGATAGTCAAGAAAAAAGAATTCATTTTGAAACCTATAATATCCTTGGTGACCCCAGTTTAAGATTATGGACGAAATTACCAAAGAATTTAAATGTTTCTTTAAACACCAATACTTTAAGAATTGGTAACAATTACTTAGCCTTAAATATCAAAGATGAAAATAATCGGCCAATAAAAGATGGCAAAGTTAGCTGTTTAATTGATTCCTTTCCGCTGGTTAAAAAAAGCGACGAAAATGGTAATGTCTATTTTCCTTTAAATCTTTTAGAAGAAGGAAGGGTAAAAATTACCGTGAATGTGAAAGATTATTATTTATATCAATGTTCTTTATTAGTTTTAAGAAATGAAAGAAATCTTGCCTATTTTTCCCATCGGGTTTTAAACAATTATTTTAACACCCCTTGTTCCCTTTATATTTCCATAAAAAATTATGGAAACTTTAACGAAGAGAATGTTTCGGTTACTATTGTTTCGCTTTCCGAAAATTTGCTCATTGAAGATTCAGTAAAAAATTACGGTCAAATTTTAATTTCGGAAGTAAAAGAGGGTGGTCCATTTATTTTAAGAGTTTTACGACCAAGCAAAGAAAGTTTATTAATTTTGGTAAAAATAAGTTCGGCTTCTAATACTTACTATTCCCTTTTTGCCTTTCAACCCCATACCCCTTATTTTTCTTACATTACTTCTCGGTATTTTGATGGTAATAATAATATTATTGAGCCGGCCGAAGAAGGAGACCTTTATATCAAAATTAAAAATATCGGTAATTTTTCGGCGAATAATATCTTAGGTATTTTAGTACCCAAAACCAATGGTTGTTTAATGTTAGATTCAATAAGTTCCTATGGTAGTTTTTCAATTTTAGAAGAAAAAGAAAACTTGACGCCTTTTCGAATAAGGGTGCTTAATGATGTTCAAAGAAATCGGCGGTTGGTTTTTCATTTATATCTTTATGAAAATAACAATTTTCTCTGTTCTTTGAAATTTAGTTTATTTACGGGAATAATTGATTCCACTGCCCATTCCTTTTCTAATTCTTATAGGTATTATGCCTACGAAGATATTGATGCTTCTTACAATGAAAGACCCAGTTTTAATTGGCAGGAGATTGACCCCAATTTTGGTGGTCAGGGAATAAAGATTAATTTAAGAAACGATGATTGTAAAGTAATAAATTTGCCGCCAAATTTTAGCTTCCGTTTTTGTGGTGAGCCAGTTAATAAAATAACTGTTGCCGATAACGGTGTCTTGATTTTAGATTCGGTAAGATTTATTGATTTCTATAACTGGTCAATCTATCACCCCTTTGTTTATCAAAAATCTTTACTTATCTTTTGGGATGATTTCCATCCCGATACCTTAAATGCCAGTGGTGTTTATTATTACTATGATTCTGCCAATAATACCTTTATTGTTGAATGGTCAAGGGTAAAACATATTCACGGTTTTATTTCTCCCCAAATTGGTGAAGACCAGACCTTCCAAATTATCCTTTTTGATAGCCGTTATTATCCAACAAAAACTGGTGACGGAATAATAATCTTTCAGTATCTAAATGTTTGTGACGATGATACCTTTCACAATTATTCAACTATTGGCTTAAGGGAAAAAGATTATTATTCTTATCCGAGTGGTCTCCAAATAAAATTTGATACCGCTTACGAGCTTACCTTTGGAAAAATAAGAAATAACAAAGTAATAAAATTCACTCCCAATCCACCCGACACTTATACCGTAATAAAAGAAAAAGAGAAAGCCTCGCTTCTTTTGAAAAGGCATAAAGTTTTTGAGTTAATTAAAAATGAAAAAGATGTGAAAATTTATGATATCACTGGTAAAAGGTGTGATTTTAAAAAGATTAAAAATGGCATTTATTTTGTTATTATTAAAAAAGATGTTTTATTAAAGAAAAAGATTATTTTAATCCAATAAGGAGGTTTTATGGGGCAATTATTGCTTTTAATTAGTTTGATTAATTATCCCGTTTATCATGGTTGCGCAACTGCTCAAAATACTCCTTATGTGTGGATTTGCGAAAAAGAGAGCGCCTATGTCTATAAATCTCAGAACTACGGTCGGAATTTTTTACCGCCAATAAATTTTACCTACCGTTATCTCTTTGATATCTTTGCTTTAGATTCTTTAAACCTTTGGCTTTGTGGGGAAGCTGGTTATATTTGGCATTCTTCGGACGGTGGTGAAAGTTGGCAACCCCAAAATTTTGGTGGTAGTAAATTTGCTACCCGCATTTTCTTTTTGGATGAAAATTACGGTTGGGCAGCTTGTGGGGAAGCAATTGTTTTATTAACTACTAATGGTGGCGAAGAATGGCAACAGATTATTTTACCAAATCCACCTTTCCCCGCAAGGGAAGTAGATTTTTACGGTCTCCATTTTGTAAATGAAAATATTGGCTATCTTGCTGCTGGTAGATTTCCCGAAGGCGATTCCTTTCGTTTAGGACAAGGTTATATTGCCAAAACTACTGATGGGGGTTATACCTGGCAACTTCTTTTAAGAGATAGTCTTTATGACTTTTTTGATGTTTATTTCTTAGATGAAAATCGGGGTTATGTTTGTGGCGGTTGTGATACCAATTTTTCGGGCATTCTTCTCTATACCAATGATGGCGGTAGAAGTTGGCAATATCTAACAGTACCAGGAAATTATTTACGGGCAATCACCAAAGTTGGTAATAAAATCTTTGCTTGCGGAATGTTTGGTACGATTGTTTATAGTGAAGATGGTATAAATTGGCAGCGGGCAGCGACACCACCTTGTTCTACCCTTTTTGATATATCTTTTTCCGATTCTTTAAACGGTTGTGCGGTCGGTAACCAAGTGGTATTATACACCAATAACGGTGGTAGGGATTGGTATTATTCTTCCATAGGAATTAAGGAAAATAAAAGCCATTTTTATAAAGTTAATTTAAAAAAAGATAAGAACCTTTTTAATCCTATTGGTCAGAAAGTGAATTTTGTTAAAAAGGGAATTTATTTCTCTTATAAAAATAGAAAAGTTATTAAATTTATTGCCCGATAATAACTTTTAAGGAGACGGTAGAGGAGGCTATTCCCTGAATGCCTTTCCCTTATTTTTATTACTTTTTTAATTTATATATAACGAAAAAAAGATATTTTTATTGCCCCTTGATTTTTTAAAAAAATCTTCGTATTATTATATTTGGTATAGAAAATGTTTTATATATTATTAAATATTATGAAAAAATTGTTAAATTTATTGCCAAGTGAGAAAAAAATTATACAAAGGAGGTAAAAGATGAAGAGGTTTTTCTTCTTTTTATTTTTAACTATCCTCTTTGCTCAGGAAGGTGCTCGTTATTTAATTATTACTTATGACAATTTTTTTCCAGCAATAAAAGAACTTGCTAATTGGAAAACGAAGAAGGGTGTTTTGGCTAAGGTTGTAAAATTAAGCGAAATCGGTGGCAATAATGCGAACCTTATTAAAAATTATATCTTAAATGCCTACAATAATTGGCCAATAAGACCGGAATATGTATTATTTGTTGGTTATCCAAATTTGTTAACCAGTTATTATGACCCAACTTATCGGATATACACGGATAATTGGTATTGTGATGTGAATAATGATAATAAGGCGGATATTCCTTATGGTCGTTTTCCGGCCAGAAATATAAGAGAATGTTCACTAATGGTAAAAAAAACGATAGCCTATGAAAAATATCTAACTTTTTCCATAGATACTTTATGGATAAGAAAAGGTTGCGGTATTGTTAATGAAGGTGGCGATGCCGATGATACTATCTATTGGAATGATGTTAGACTTTTTGCCCAATATTGGGCTCCTTCTTTATATTTTTATGATTCATTAAGTAGATTAAGGGGTAATAATGCCAATGATGTGATAAATAGGGTAAATGAAGGAAGAAATTTTGTTATCTATCGGGGAAGTGGCGTAGGTAATTGGTATACACCATTTAATGTGAATCCCAATTTAACCAATAACGGTTTGAAACTACCAATCGTATTATCAATGACCTGTCAGACAATGAGTTTAAATTCGGCTTTATCAGAAACAACTTATGTTGGTCAAAGATGGTTATGGGTTGGTACTTATGATGCTCCGAAAGGAGCAGTTGCCTTTTTTGGTAATACCCATTCCGATGTGAATGTTGCCCGCGTAAGGAGCTGCGGTTTAAGGGCATTCATAAAAGAATTGTTTATTAAAAAGAATAATATCTTAGGTAAATGCTGTTTGAAAGCGAAAGATACCATGTATCTTTGGAATTTTGCTGATGGTGTTGGCTATAATCTTTTTGGTGACCCGGAATTAAATATCTATACCGAAACACCAAAGATTTTAAATGTTTCCCATCCAACTTATATCCCTCGGCAACCCCAATCTTTTTTAGTAAGGGTTTTAAAAGAAGGAGAACCACAAGAAAGTGCCTTTGTCTGTATTAAAAAAGGTGATTCCTTACCCTTTGAAATTTATCAGTATGGTTATACCAATAATCAAGGAGAAATAACCTTTTCTATTTCACCAGCAACCACCGGAATTATTGAAGTTACTGTTACTTATAAGAACTCTTTGCCTTACGAAGGGATTTGTGAAGTTATACCCGGAAGCGGTCCCTATCTAACTTTTGATACCTTACAGATTTTTGATTTTCCTCCTTTAGGGAATGGTGACAACAAAATAAATCCGGGAGAAACAATTTTGATGAGGGTGGGGATAAAAAATATTGGTGAAGAGAGTGCCAATAATGTTTTCGGCGTTTTGCGAACCAATTCTTCTGAAGTGCTGATTTTCGATTCCCTTTCTTCCTACGGTAATATCCCACCGCAAGAAACAAGATTTAACGAAACCAATTTCCGCCTTTATGTTTCACCCACATGTCAAGCTTCTTTTCTTTCTTTTGTTTTAGTTCTCACCGATGGAAATAATAACAACTGGCAAGTATCTTTTAATTCCCTCGTTTATAAAGGAAAGATAAGTTTTTTAAGTTATTTGATAAAAGATACTTTCCCCTTAGGGAATAATAATCAAAGATTAGACCCGGGTGAAGGGGCAATTTTTATTATCACTTTAAAAAATGAAGGTAATGCCGATTTACGAAAAGTTTATTGTAAATTGAAAAGCGAAGACACCCTTTTAAAGGTAAGTGATTCCTTAGGAAGTTTTGGCGAAATTCTTACTAACCAAGTAAAAAATAATAATTCCGACCCCTTAGGTTTTTATTTATCGCCGATGGTTTTTGCCGGTCGGGATTTTCGTTTGAAAATTTATGTTTTTGGTAGCAATCATACTTATGAAATTAGCGATTCCTTTGCCATTACCCTTACCTGCGGCGAAGGTAATGCTAATTTACCAACCGGTCCCGATTTTTATGGTTATTATCTTTATGATAATACCGATGTCTCTTCCGGAAATGCACCAACTTATAATTGGATAGATATTAGAAGTATTGGTAGTCAAATACCCGGTGTGTCCGAAGCAAACGATACCACCGTAACCATTCCCTTACCTTTTAGATTCAAATTTTATGGTAATTTTTATGATTCAATATCCGTCTCTTCCAATGGTTTTCTTTCGATGGGCAGAACAAATTATCGCTCACCCGACAATCTTTATTTACCAAATGCGGAAATTCCTACCAATATAATTTCGCCTTTCTGGGATGATTTGAGTACGGTAAGAAGAATGCAAATCGACCCAGTTATCTATCAATATTATGATGCCAACAATCACCTTTTTATAATTGAATTTTATAATCTCTATCATCCGAATGCCTATAATCAAAGAGAGATTTTTGAGGTTATTTTTTATCACCCCGATTATTATCCAACACCTACCGGTGACGGCGAAATAGTTTTTCAATATAATACCGTCAGCAATGCCTTAAGCAATACTGTTGGTATTCAGGATAATAATGGTGAAACTGGTTTGACCTATCTTTTTAATGGTAATTACCATCCTACCGCCAGCCAAATTGTTAGTGGGCGAGCAATAAAGATTACTACCAATCCGCCCCGTTTACCTTCTTTACCTTTTATCACTTTAGAAAATCTTAGTTTTAGTGATTCCTTAGGAAATAATAACGGTATTATTGAAATTGGGGAGCCAATCTTATTGAAGATTGCTTTGAAAAATTCCGGTACGCAAACGGCTAACAACTTAGTGGCTATTTTGGAAAAAAGGGATAACGATTGCTTTATTAATGATTCCCTATTTGATATTGGTAATTTAGCAGTGGGTGAAATAAGAAATAATTATTCTCATCCCTACCTTTTTGTGGTTAGTAATACTCCCGCCGATACTGTTTTGGAATTTCTTTTAAAAATTCAAGGTGATAATTACCAGAGCGGCATTTATTTCAATTTAGGGGTAGCTCGATTTCAAACAGTTTTAGAAAATAAAAATAATCCAATTAAAATTTGGCCAACAATTTTAAGAAAAGAAATGATGGAAAAAATTTTGACGGGTGAAGTTGGACTTTTTGATTGTTTGGGAAGAAAAGTGAAATTGGCAATGTTAAAAAAAGGCATCTATTTTGTTAAAGAAAAGGATAAAAAAAAGATGTTAATAGTGAAATAGATTTCTCAAAACAAGTTTCGGGATTTTTGGCAGCTCTTTTAAAAAATTATGCCAACGGAAATAATCATCGGATGGAATAATTTCGGTAAGATAAGCTAACATCATTACGCCATTACCAATAACAAGCAGAATTAAAAATAAGCTAACAAATTTTAATAAGGATCTTTTCTGGAAATAGTTGAGGAAAGAAGCCAAACCAAAGATAAAGATTGGTGCGCAACTTAGAAAGCCCCGATGACCAAAAGAATAACCGAACCACCAGCAATGCCAAGAGCTAATAAGATAAAGTTGAAAAAGGAACAGAATAAAAAAAGAAAGACCCAAAAAAATTTTTTCTTTTTCTAAAAGAAAAAGACCAATGAGCGAAAAAAGAATTATCGGGTGAAATAAAATAAGTCCGTGACGAGTAGCGAAAAGAACTTGAAAGATTTTTGGTGAAGACCAATAAATAAATTTTTCGTTACCATAAGAATATACCAAATAAGAGCCAAAGATTATTTTCCAAACAATCATTTGAATGGTAAAGACTAAAAAGGCGCCCAGTAAAAAGAGGCTAATGTTTAATAACTTTCTTTTCTTAGTGAAGAGAAAAGATAAAAAAGGCAGGGTAAAGAAAACAACATCCTGCAATCTGATCATTACCAATAACCCACCAGCAATACCAAAAAGGAAAAATTTAAATAAATCGTTAGCTTTTTCTTCCGTTGTTAACCACAGAAAAATAAAGGCGCTGGCCATAAAAAAAGCGGTTAAATGGGAATAATAAGGACCTTTTAAAAAATAATAAACCAGATTACTGGCAAAAAGAAAAAAAATAACGGCTAAGAAGGAGATAAGAGGGGTAAAAAATTTTTTTAAAATTTTATAACTGATAAAAAGACCTAAATAGCCATAAAAAATGCTACCAAAACAAAAAGAAAGTTGGTAGGGGAGGGAGTAGCCGGTTGGCGGAATTTTAAAACCAAGAAAATTTAAAAAAATAATAACCAGATGGGTAAGGGCAAAAAAAGGAAGGATAAGCAAGGGAAAGCCAATGGGATATTTATTCACTGGTAAGCCCGTTGGTGAAAGCGGTTCTTTGATTTTAAAATATTCGTATTCATTTTTGAGATTTAAATCACCGTCGATTAAAATTGAACGGACATAAGAAAAATAATACATGGGATCAGCTCCGTGAAGGATTGCTATTCCTTTCTTTTTATATTGAATTTCGACGGCAATTAAATAAAAAAGAAAGGATAAGAAAATAACGATAATAAGTAAAAAAAACAAGCTCTTTTTTTCCATAATTGTAATTATAAAAAAAAATCACTATAATATTCAATATGGAAAATTTGGTGCCCGAAGATTTTCATTTGACATTTTCTGAAAAGGTTTTTGTTAAAGAGACCATCCTCCTTCTTTCGCTCTTTAGTGACGAGGTGGAAGATTTAATCAAAAAGAAAATTTTGGCTGTAAGAAACTTGGATAAAGATAGGGTTTATAAAGGAAGGGAGTTTTTTGCCTATATTTTAAATCTGCGATATCCAGTTTTGTCAAGGAAATGGAAACTCTTAAAAAAATATCGCCTTCCCCAAGATTTGGAGTTTGATGAGGAAGAATATCCCTTTAAAGAAGAGCTGCGAGCAATCATTAACAAAATTTAAAATTTTTTTTAATGAAAAGAAAGATTGTTTTTATTAAAAAATATGATTATGGTAAAGGAGTTTTTGATTTAGGGGATTATGTTATTTCTTATGCCAGTTCCTGCCATTTTGGTTGTGAATATTGTTATTTAAAGTATGCCAAAGTTCCTGAAAAGATTGTTATCTATGATAATTTAGAGGTATTAGCAAAAGAGATAAGGGAACTTTTTGCCAACCGTAAAGAAAAAAAATTTTATTTTAATTTGGGAGAAACTACCGATGCCTTTTTAAGTGAAAAGCACCTTTTAATAATTGATAAGATTGCCGAAATTATTAAAAAAAATGCTTGGGCTTACCAAAAGGAGGCAATTTTAGAATTGCGGACGAAGACCGAAAATATTTTTCGTTATTCTTTAAAGAAAAAAGAAAATTTAATCTATGTTTATGCGGTAAGTTTATTGCCCGAAATAGTAATAAAAGAGTTTGAAAAGAATACCGCTTCCTTAGAAAAAAGGATTGCTACCATAAAAAAAGCCCAAGAACTTGGTTTTTTAATTGGTTTAAGGTTTGAGCCGATAATTTTATATCCGGTTTTGGGCATCACTTATGAAGATGTTTTAAACTCACTTAACAATCTTATTTCCGAATACCAAAAGATTTTTATTAAACTTAAAGAAATTTTGGATTTAAGATTTTTATCAACAATCAGTTTAGGAACCCTGAGATTAACCAAAAGGCAATATAAAGATTTGCGCGAAAAAAGGAGCAAATTGGCTTTTTTTGAGATGATTTTGTGTCCCGATAAAAAATATCGTTATTCCCGCCCAATTCGGGTTTTTATTTATGAAAATTTGATAAAAAAACTAAGAGAAATCTTGGGTGATGAAATTACTGACAAAATTTATTTGACCGCGGAATTTCCTTATATTTGGAAAGCCGTTAATTTGCCTTTTAAAAAACTTATTGATTTTTATTGACATTTTTTAAAAAATTTTTTATAATTTTATATAAATGTCTTTAAAGATTTTTTCTTTAATAAAAAAATTTCTAAAAAGGAGGAATTGATGACCATTAAAAAATTGGGATTACTTTTAGGGTTATTTTTTTCTTTAATTTATCCCCAAAAAAATTCCAAACCCTTTTTACAGGATGGGGAAATTTTGCCCGCTGAGGGGACGATGAGAAAAGCCTATATAGCCCGCGTTCACTATTTGGATGCTGATGGTGACCAACCAACAAAGATTTTTGTTTATATTGATGGTGTGCCCTATCCTTTAAAATTAAAAAAAGGAAATCCGGCCAATGGTTGGTATTACAGTTCCAAATTAACTCTGCCACCGGGCGAACACAAATATTATTTTTATTGTGAGGATGGTCGCGGGAAATCTGACCGTTATCCGCGATACGGTGAAAAGACTGGTCCGATTGTTGGTGTTCATAAAAAATTAAATAGAAAATCAAACCTCCAAAAAGGTGGTCTTTATTTTGAAGAAGGCGAAGAAGGTAAAATTTTTATTTTTAAGGTAGATTATTATGACCCTGATTTAAAGCCACCGAAAGCGGTGATGGTAGTTGTTGATGGTCGAGCCTATCCAATGGAACTTTATAAAGGAGAAAAAGGGAACGGTACCTATATTAAAAGATTAAAATTGGAACCAATGAAACATGGTTATTATTTTATTGCAATTGATGATAAGGGCGAAAAAGTTACTTTACCCGAAGAAGGTTATATTTCTGGTCCAATGGTTTACGAAAAGGAAAACACCCCACCAATTTTGACTGATTGGAAATTAACACCAGAATTAGGCGGTCCGAACACAACTTTTACCTTTTCGGCTTTTTATAAAGATGAAGACTTTGACCCGCCAGCAATTATTCAAGTAGTTATTGATAATATTCCTTATGATATGAAATTAGTAAAAGGTAAAAAATATTATGGGATTTATCAATTTAGAAAGAAATTTTTAGAAGGTAAATTTTATAAATATTATTTTTATTGCGAAGATGGTCGAGGTGGCATCCGTCGTGTTCCTGAAAAAGGGTTCTTTTTTGGTCCTTTTGTAATAAAATAAAAAGGAGGAAGGAATGGCTAAAAAGAAAACCTATTTTTTATATTTAATTCTTTCCCTGGTGGTTCTTTTTAGTATCGGCTGTAAAAATAAGCCACCAAATAAGATAAAAGAAATTATTGCTCCTTTAAATGCTTATCGGTACGCGGCGGTGGAGATTCAATTGTCAACTACTGATCCGGAAAAGAACGATATCTTCTATGTGGTTGATTGGGGAGACGGGATAATTGATACTACGGAAGAGAGTTTTGCCAGTGGTGAAACGGCAATCGTTGCTCATCGGTACATTCAAGTAGGTACTTATCAAATTAAAGCAACTGCCAAAGATGATAAAGGAAACTTACAGAAAAATTGGTCCGAGCCGAAATCAATAGAAATTTTACCTAATGAAAAACCAACAACACCGACAATTAGTTGTGAGTATTCTTCCGCTGCTAAAAATGCCTTACTATATTTTGAAGCAACTGCCACTGACCCAGATGGTGATTCCATTTCCTTCCAATTTATTTGGGAAAAAGGGAAAAAGTCGAAGTGGAGTCAATTTGTCTCTTCCGGCGGTAAAATTTCCGATACTTATCGTTTTAAAGAAGCAAAGACTTATGAAGTTAAAGCAGTGGCAATGGATAAAAAAGGCGGTCTTTCTGATACTTCGCAACCATTCACGATTACCGTTTTAGATGAAGGATATGTAATAAGGAAATTCCAAACAGCCGATGAGGAAGGTTTCCTTTCTTCAGCAGCAGAAATTGATGTTGCTCAAGAAAAATGTCTTGGTATCGGCTGTTCTGATTATGGTTATTTATACTTCTTTAAAACCCCTGATTTAAGTGTCAAAACTAAAGAGAATAATTATGTTGGTCTTGGTGAAGATGCCTATTTCCAATGCACCGTCACTTGTGATAATTCCTTTGTTTATGCGGTTGAAGATAATGATATTGGTAATCATTTACATATTCTTAACAAATCTGACCTTTCCGGCTATTGGTATTATCCTGAGAGAAGTGAAACTACCCACATAACGACTGCTATTTGTACTTTTAGTCCCTATATTGCTTTTGGTAGTAAAGATACCTTGGTAATCCTCAATGTTAGCAATAAATCGGTTCACCGTAAGGTTTATATTGGTGCGGAGATTAATTCGGCGCCGGTAGAAAATGGTCAGGGAGAGATTATTTTTGGTGCTGATGATGGTAAATTGTATAAAGTTACCCTTGCTGGCGATAAGAGTGTTCTTTATGATTTTGGTAGTGCCAATCCTTTTGAAAATAATTCGCCCATTCTTGATAATAACAAGAATATTTATGTTGCCAATAAAAATATTATCATTTCTTTGGCGCCCGATGGTAGTTTAAGATGGTGTGATACCTTAGAAAGTGAAATTGGTCAATTAGCCATTGGACCGGATAATTATCTCTATTTCGGTACCGACCAAGGTAAAATCTATGCCCTTTCTTTATCTGATGGAAAAATAAAAACAAATTACCCAGTAACAATTGCTGGCGCCAGTTTTCATAGTGCTCCCTTCTTTGCCCAAGATGATATTTTCTATATTTATGATAATGATGATGAATTTCTCTATTGCTTAGAGGTTGCTGGTAAGGTGAGATGGTATTGTGATGTTACCGAAGTAATAGCTAAAACATTAGAAGAGCCTTCGGAGCTTGTTTCGCCGATTATTGGTTCCGACGGAAATATTTATATTGGTGCTTCCGATGGAGTTTATGTGGTTCAAGGAAGGGAAACCGGAAAACCGTTGACAAATTCACCTTGGCCAAGATGGCGTAGGAATAATTGGAATACCGGAAGTTTACGCTAAAGAAATTTTTAACGAGGAAAAGGGAGGGAAAATAAAAATCCCTCCCTTTTTTATTTTTATGAATTTGAAAAGTTTAATAAAAGAAGCCTTAAAAGAAGATATTGGTAAAAGGGATTTAACCACTTTTTATCTAAAAAATAAAAATAAAATGATTAAAGCAAAGGTAATTGCCAAAGAAGAAGGAATCCTTTGCGGAATAGAGATTTTTAAAAAAGTTTTTTTAACTTATGATAAAAATATAAAATTCCCTTTTTCTTTAAAAGATGGAAAAGTTTTTAAAAAAGGAGAAATTCTTTGCGAAATTGTTGGTAAAGCCAGTTCAATTTTAACTTGTGAACGGGTGGCTTTAAATTTCTTACAAAGATTATCGGGCATAGCTACTTTAACTAATAGATTTGTTAAAAAAATTGAAAAATATAAGGTAAAGATTCTGGATACGAGGAAAACAACACCCCTTTTAAGAAGTTTAGAAAAATATGCGGTAAGAGTTGGTGGTGGGCATAATCACCGGTTTTCCCTTTATGAAGGGATAATGATTAAAGATAATCACAAGAAAGTTGCTGGTTCCTTAGAGAAAGCCATTTTGGAAATAAAAAGGGTTAAAAGAAAAGTTCCTTTTATCTGTGAAGTGGAAAATTTAGAAGAATTTGTTGTTGCTCAAGAATTGGGTGTGAAATGGATAATGCTCGATAATTTTCCAATTGAAAAAATAAAAGAAGCGGTAAAGATGAGGAAAAAGGGGGTGAAAATAGAAGTTTCTGGTGGAGTAAATTTGGAAAATATTGAGAAGATTGCGCAAACAGGTGTCGATTATATTTCTATCGGTAGTCTTACCCATTCACCAAAGGCCATAGATATCTCTTTAGAAGTTGAATAAATGAGAAATAAAAGAATTGTTAAAATTGGTGATCAATTGATTGGTGGGAAAGAAAAGATCTTGGTTCAATCAATGACTAAATGCAAAAGTGAGGATTATTTAAGTCTCATAAAGGAATTAAAAAAATTAGAAAAAATTGGCTGCGAAATCTGTCGAATAGCGGTCAAGACTGATAAAGCTATAGAAAATTTAAAAAAGATAAAAGAAGAAAAGATTGTTAAAATACCTTTAGTCGCCGATATCCATTTTGATTATCGTTTGGCAATAAAGGCGATAAAAGCAAAAGTTGATAAAATTAGGATAAACCCTTTCAATATCAAAAAAGAGAGAGAGATAAAAGAAATTATTAAAGTTGCTAAAGATTTTAATATTCCGATACGAATTGGTTTAAATGCCGGGGGCATAAGGGAAAAAGATGTTCTTCTTGAAGAGATTATTTTAAAAGAATTAGAAAAGGTGGTTGGACTTTTTGAAAGTGAGAAATTTTATGATATTGTGCTTTCGGCAAAAGTGAGTGAACCGTTGAAATTAATAACCATTTACGAAGAAATTGACAAAAAATATCCTTATCCAATCCACCTGGGATTGACCGAAACGGGTTTGCCCTTTGAAGGAGGGATAAGAAGCGCAGTGAGTATGGGAATTTTATTACATAAAGGAATTGGGGATACGATTAGGGTTTCGCTCACCGGTGATAGTTCTTTAGAAGTTCTTGCTGGCTATGAGATATTATCTTCCTTAGGATTAAGAGATGATTTGCCGGTGATTATCTCTTGTCCCACATGTGGTCGGTGTGAAGTCAATTTAGCAAAAATAGTTAAAGAGATAAAAAGGGAAGTTTATAAATTAAATATAAAAAAAAGAATAAAAATTGCGGTGATGGGTTGCGAAGTTAATGGTCCGGGAGAAGCCAGTCAGGCAGATTACGGTATTGCTTTTGGAAAAAACTCGGGTATAATTTTTGTTAAAGGAAAAATTATTAAGAAAGAAAAATTAGAAAATATTATTAAAGAATTTTTGACATTTATTTTAAAGGAGGAAAAGAATGGCAAAGATTAAAGAAGTAATTAAAAGGGATGGCCGGATAGTTCCTTTCGAATTAGAAAAAATTGAGAAAGCAATTGAAAAGGCATTGATTGCCACTAAAAATTATCAAGTAGGTTTGGCAAGAAGATTAGCGGAAAAAGTTTTGGCTCTTTTGGAAAAAGATTTTGAAAAAGGTCTTCCCCAGGTTGAAGATATTCAAGACCGAGTAGAAAAGGTATTGATTGCTGAAGGTTATGCCGAGACGGCTAAGGCTTATATTTTATATCGCAAGGAAAGAGAAAAATTAAGGGAGATAAAAACCTTTTTAGGCGTTAAAGACGATTTGAAATTAAGGTTAAACGCCATTACTGTCTTGAGGAATCGCTATCTCTTAAAAAATGAAGAAGGGGAAATAATAGAAACACCTAAGGAACTTTTTTATCGGGTAGCAAAGGCGATTGGTGAGATTGACAAATTATATAAAGAAGATGAGAAAAAAACAATCGACCAATTTTTTACGATGATGAGTGAGTTGAAATTTCTGCCGAATTCCCCAACTTTGATGAATGCCGGAACTGAACTTGGACAACTTTCGGCCTGTTTTGTTTTACCGATTGAAGATTCCATGTATAGTATTTTTGAAACATTAAAAAATATGGCTTTAATCCACCAATCGGGCGGTGGCACTGGTTTCTCTTTTTCTAAAATAAGACCGAAAGGTGATATCGTAAAATCAACAAAAGGAATTGCCAGTGGTCCGGTTTCCTTTATGAAAGTTTATGATGCGGCTACCGAAGTAGTAAAACAGGGTGGAAAACGGCGAGGGGCTAATATGGGAATTTTAATTTATAATCATCCAGATATTTTGGAATTTATTACCGCTAAAGCCAAAGAGGGAGTTTTAACAAATTTTAATATTTCGGTAGCGGTAAGCGATGAATTTATGGAAAAGGTGTTAAAAAATGAAGAATACGATTTAATCAATCCGCGAAACAACCTGGCGGTCGGTCGTTTAAAAGCTAAAAATGTTTTTGATTTGATTGTTACCCAAGCTTGGTCGACGGGTGACCCGGGATTAATCTTCATTGACGAAATAAACCGTCATAATCCAACGCCATCCTTAGGAAAGATTGAAGCCACCAATCCTTGTGGGGAACAGCCGCTTTTACCTTACGAGTCTTGTAATCTTGGTTCAATAAATTTGGCAAAATTGGTAAAATATAAAAATGGTGAGCCTTATTTTGATTGGGAAGAATTTGAAGATTTAATTCGTTTGGCGGTTCATTTTTTAGATAATGTGATTGATGCCAATAAATATCCGCTAAAAGCGATTGAAGAAGTTACTAAAGGAAATAGAAAAATTGGTTTGGGAATAATGGGTTTTGCCGATATGTTAATAAAATTGAGAATTCCCTATGATAGTGAAGAAGCATTATTGTGGGCTGAAAAAATCGGTAAATTTTTAACAGAAGCGGCGAGGAAAAAATCAGTAGAAATCGGGTTAAAAAGAGGTTCCTTCCCTAATTTTTCAAAAAGTATTTATTATAATAAATATCCTGCCTTAAGAAACGCCACGGTTACCACGATTGCTCCCACTGGTACTTTGAGTATTATTGCCGGCTGTTCCAGCGGTATTGAACCGATATTTGCTTTGTCCTATGTCCGCCAAGTTATGGGAGGAATAAGATTATTTGAAATCCAAGAAGATTTTGAAAGGATACTAAAAGAAAGAAATCTATATTCAAACGAATTGATAAAAGAGATTTCTCAAGTTGGTTCCATAAAAGATTTTAAAAATCTGCCTGAAGATATAAAGGAAATCTTTGTTACCGCAATGGATATTTCACCAATTTTTCAAGTAAAAATTCAGGCTGCCTTCCAAAAGTATATTGATAATGCGGTTTCGAAGACAGTAAATTTGCCATCGCAAGCAAGTTTAGAGGATGTGCGCGAGGTTTTTTTAACTGCCTGGCAATTGAAGTGCAAAGGAATAACGGTTTTTCGTTACGGAAGTAAAAAAGAACAAGTCCTCTATATTGCTCAACCAGAAACTGGTTTTTTAACTATTCCCGAAGATTATTCTGGCCCTTGTCCCAGCGGTGATTGTGTTAGCTAATTTTTAGGGAATTTTAAAAAGACCTTTATAGCAATAATAATTGCGGTATAAAAGGTTGAAAAAATCAAACTGATAAACCATTGCTTTTTTATTTCTTTCTGAGAAAAAAAGTTCAAGCTCCCTTTAAAAAGTAGAAGGAGACCTAATAGATTTGTTAGCCAGTAAAAAATAATTGTCGCTAAAAAGAAAAATTTTTTATTAATTAAAGAAAACAAAAAACCAAAAAAATAGGCAATCGGAAGATTAATGAAGGCATCGTTCCAAAAAGAAAAAGGAGACAAAAGATAGCCAATAAAAATTAATAAACTACCTTTGATTTTTCTATTCAAAAATTTCTTTATGGAGGCGGCGGGAATTGAACCCGCGTCCGGAGTGTTTCGGGTTTAGGCTCTACATGGTTAGTCGGTTTATTCTTCTCGCAAGGTTCTTCGCCAACCGACAGGCAGAACCTTGCCAGTTGCCTTTTAAAATCCGGTCTTCCTTCGGCAACTAAAGGAAGACCTTAAGCATCCATTTTTAAACCTCAACTTAGGTCGGATGCAAACCTAAGTGAGGTTGCTGCTTTCAATTAAGCAGCAAGGGCGTAACTACCAGTGTTGGCAGTTGTTTTTCCTCTATTTTTTACGGTAAAATAGAGGAAAACCGCCATGCTCCTAAACCCGGCCATCACCCCGTCGAAACCCATTTCGCCCCCGTATCTATATAAATATAATTAAATTAAGGAGAAATGTCAATAAAAAGTTATTTAATAATGCCGAGCCAATCTCTTAAAAGAAAAGTAAGCCGCCCAATTAATAATGATATTCTTGCCATTACCGTATAACCAAAAGAAGCACCAAAGCCAAGCATTATAAAAATAATGCCGGAATAGGCAAAATGTTTTAAAACTCCTTTTCTTTCGGTAGAGAAAAAGAAATAAATGATTGTGGCAATAACGCCAAAAAAGATAATTATTGAAGAAATGCTGGTAAAAATATTAGTAAAATTACTTCTTTGTAAAATTGTTGCTTTAGCCTGTTCAATAATTGAAGCCTCAATAGTCCGAGGAATTGCTGCTCCCGCACCATAACCGATAACAAAGGCAGTAGGAATTCTTACTAACCAAGATAAGCGAGGGATAAATCGGGTAAAATATAAAGCGCCGATAAAGGCAAATATTAAAAGATATAACTTCTCACCTTTGGCTAAGGGGTTTATTAGACTGGGAACGATGATGCGATGCCAATAAAAAGTGATTGCGTAGCCATTAGTAATTCCCACAAAAAGATGTTCACAAAAGCGATAAAAAGGATTATCTTTATAAAGAAAGGAAAATATTCCTAAGGTTAACAAGGCAGCAATCCATATCCAAATATCGGTACTCATTTTTTCTTTTTATAAAAATAGATAAAATTACCTAAAATAATTAATAAAATTATGGTAAGATGAGCAGTGGTCTGAGCAGACATTGCTTCGGTTGCTTTTCTTCTTCCTTTTATTTTAAAATTCTCTTCCACCAATTCTTCATATTCCGCCCCGCCACGCATACCAGCAAGCAATCCGGCTAGCTGTCCAGAATTTAAATAGGGATAATAATCAGCGGCGGAAACTGCGGTAAAGCCAGCACCAACTTTTACGCCAAAAGTAGTTTGGGCATAAGTAACATACCACATTGGTATTGCCGAACCAGAGATAGAAACCACAATACCGACATCTCGATAGTTTTTTATCTCTTTTAATAGTGGTAAGGTGTCGGTTCTGTTTCCATAATAATCTACGGGAAAGACCTTGGTGATACTTTCACCCATTCCTAATAAAGGCACTAATGGTGGTGTCTGCCAGCCTAAAAAGACATAATCTCTTCCGTAAATAATGCTATCTTTTTTATTAATCGCCCTTTCATTAAATTCTTTGGTTACTATCCGCAAAGCATCTTCCGCCAATCCTAAACCTAATAAGGTTAATGTTAAGACACCAACTTTTATTCTTCTATGGAAGGCATGTCTTAATAAGGCAATAGTCATCGGTTGTAATTCAGCTTCGGTATCCGGCGTGTAATCCACAGAAATTAATAATGCTTTATCCTTTGGTAGCTTATCTATATAGTCAAATAAATTTTTTACCGGCTTCATCGGCAACGGTCTTAATTTAAAGGGTTTTAAAAGAGGAATAACTATTACTATTGTTAAAATCAAATAAATATATCTTCTACTTACCACCCAGCCAACCCCTTTCAATACCTAAAAGAATTTTTAACGATGTTGATAAGACACCCAAAGTAATACCAAATAACATTCCCCTTTTTGCCGCCGTGTTGGGTACATCCAATATCCATTCCGAAATATAAGGAAGTTTTGGTATTAGTCGAGCTATTGGTGGTACACTGGCCAGCATCACAATAAAGGCCGCAATTAATAACAAAATTGATTCAAAATTTCTTGCCCGAAAAGCCCGAAAGGCAGCCGATGCCATAAAATAGGCAAGTAAAGAAAACATCGTCGCTCCTAAAGGAATTGCCATATTCACATAAATTGTTTGGATATCAAAGCTAAAATTACCAATCTGCATTTTAATTAATCCTTTTCCATCAATACCTCCAAAAAGACCAATAAAAGCAGTCAAAAAGAGACTGATTAAAGTGACATAACTATACTCCCAAAATTCCCTTCTTCTTTTTATCTTTTCTAAATGATGCCGAATAATACTGCCAACACCTAAAACCAAAGAAAAGGCAAAAATTATTCTTAAAGCCGTATTTCGCCATTCATTATCAATATTCTGAACCGTTTTATGAGGCACATAATAGGCAACCATTCCCATTATTCCCATTATTAAGCAGATAAACAAAGGTAGTTTTACCTTCATTTAATAATCAAATTAAAAATTAAAGCAAAAAGAGAAGCAATAATTAAAAAGATAATTATTAAAAGTTTTCCGTAATCTTGACCTTTTAAAGAACCTAAAAGAATTGGCTCTTTTGAGAGATAGGCGGAAGCAGCATACAATTCTTCACCAATTAAAGTATAATCACAGGCAACAATAAAAAATGGCAGTTGAGTTATTGAATCGGTTGCGGCAATCTGAATAGCACCGGTTTGGGCACCGGTCTCGGCTAAGATTAACGATTCGGCATAAAAATAACCACAAAAGAAATTGGTTGCCGGTTTTTCTCTTACCATAATACCGTCAACACCAGCCGCATAGGCAAACTGGGAATCAGTTAAATAAAATACTGAATCGGGATTGAAAGCATCAGGACGACCAACACTCGTATAGGCTTCTTTCACCACTTCGCGAGCAACTGTAAAAACAATCGGGTCATTATTAGGAACAATCAATTTTACATCATATTGAGCAATCTTTTTTGCCACCTCCCCTAAAATATTTAAAGCCGCAATTGTCGCGACATCTGACATTCCACTCAAACCAGGCACAAATAAGACTGGTTTTCCCATTTCGGTTGCTCGGCCAACAGCTTCCTCAACCGCATTTAATCCCGGAATCCTTCGGATAAAAAGTTCAAACTTTCTTGATTTCTTTATAAAATATAAGATTAAAAAACTAAAAACAAAAAAGGATAATAAGATAATCAACTTACTTTTATTAAACCATTGGGGATAACTTCTTGCCCAGTTAGAAGGAGAAGAAAAAGCCTTTAAGGTATCCTTTACACTAACAACTTGATAACAATAATTTATTCCGTCAACGGTATTATCATCAACAAATTGATTTCTCTTAGGACCCACAAAACCAATTTTATAAAAAGTCTCTTCTTTTTCATTTTTTTTTAATATCTCATAGCCATCTAAAATGGAGTCGGAAGGCGATAAATCCCAGGTTATCAAAATTTTATTGCCACCATCATTAGGATTATCAATAGCTTTTATATTTTTCGGGGGCTCGATTAAAAGCTGGAGAAGAAAAAAAATAATCATTTTAGAAATTATACCATCCCTTAATAAAAATTCAAGTCGAAATTATTTGATTCTAACAAAATATTTAGTATAATTTAATGAAAACCTATTTAAAAAGGAGGAAAGATGAAAGTATCAAAAGAATTGATGGAAATGTTGAACCAAGCAATTGCTCGGGAATTGCAGGTATCAATTCAATATATGTGGCAACATGTCCAATGGAAAGGGGTTAAAGGTTTTAGTGTGAAAGACGAGTTAAAAAAGATTGCGATTACTGAAATGAAGCACGCCGAAGCGATTGCCGAAAGATTGGTTTATCTTGGTGGTGTGCCAACAACTAAACCCGACCCAATTTTTGTTGGTAATACCTTAAAAGAAATGATTGAACAAGATAAAAAGGATGAAGAGAATGCTATCTCCCTTTATAAAAAGATAATTGAAAAAGCGCGCGCGGAAAATGATGAAACAACCAGAAGACTTTTTGAAAGTATCTTAGCTGATGAAGAAGAACATCACGATTTCTTTACCTCCCTTTTAGAAGAGATTTAAAGGAGGTTAAAATGAAAAAATTCTATTCCTTACCGCCTTTACCTTATTCTTTTAAAGATTTAGAACCCTATATTTCCGAAGAGCAGTTAAAAATCCATTACGAGAAACATCACCAAGCCTATGTGAACGGTGCCAATGCGATTTTAGAAAAATTAGATAAAAGTCGAGAAGAGGGGAGTGATTTGGATGTTAAAGCCTTATTGAAAGAACTTTCTTTTAATATCGGCGGTCATCTTCTCCATTCTTTATATTGGTATAATCTTTCGCCAGCAGATAAAACTAAGGAGATTCCCGAAGGAGTAATTAAAGAAAAATTAGATAAGGAATTTGGTAATTTTGAAAGGTTTAAGAAAGAATTTATCAAAGCTGCCCTGACTGTTGAAGGTTCGGGTTGGGCATGTTTAACCTATTGTAAACAAACCGATAGACCAATCATTATGCAAGTAGAAAAACATAATACCAATGTCTATCCAATGTTTAGAATTCTGCTTGTTTGTGATGTCTTTGAGCACACCTATTATCTTGATTATAAAAATGACCGGGCAAAATATTTAGAAAACTTCTTTAAAATCATTAATTGGGAAGCAGTAAATAAGAGACTTTTAGAAATCTTATAAAATTTTCTTTAAATTATCGCCTTTTAGATTAAAAAGTTCATTGTTAATTATTTGAAGCTGTGATTATTTTTAATAAAAAGGGGGAAAGATGAAAAGATTTTTTCTTTTAATATCTTTTTTAATTTTCACCTCGGGATTTGCGGATACCATTCCTAAGGAGAAAAATTATCGGAGTTATTTTATTGTTAGTGAAGTTGCCCAAGGGATAACAGTTTATTCCTGGTTATTGCCTTCGGGATTAGGATTAAAAGGTAAAGGAGCAGTTGCTTTAGGTTTATGGACACCAGCCTTATTTTTCTTAGGTAGTTATCCGATAAAATATGTAAGGAGTGAAGGAACTCCTTTACAGTGTTATTTAGGCGGTATCGGTGGAATGGTAAGAGGATTATTCCTTTATCCAAAAGATGGCAATCCTTATACTTTTTCCCTCTTTCTAAGTTTGGGTGAAAATATTGGTGGTTATTTTTTAAGCGAGAAGATGAAATTTGGTTTAGAAGATGCCTGGCGTTTTCTTAATTTTAATCTTTTAGGATATGCCCATGCCGGAATGTTTAATATTTTCACCCAAGAAAAATGGGAGGATTTCCGTTATGTTTATCCTTTATTCTCAGCCATTGAAGGTTATGGCGGTAGTATTCTTTTGCATAAAGAAGATAATATCACCTTTGGGGATGCCTTTGCGGAACTGGAATATATGAGATTAGGAATTACTTCGCCCCTCAGTTTTTTTGGTGGAATCCAACTATTATCAGAAAAATCTATAAGTAAAAAAATTTATGTTTTATCTTCTTTTACAGGAAGTTTGTTAGGTACTTATTTTGGTCACCAATTAAGTAAAAAAAGAGACTTAACCTTTGGGCAGGCTCTTCTTATAAGTTTTGCTCCCCGCATTATTGAAGGGATGATATTAGGCACAACGATTTTAGTAGCAAAAGATTTTACTAAAAGAGAATGGGGAATAACTTTACTGCTCATAAGTATTTCCGACCCAATTGGAACTTTACTTTTTGATAAAATTTTTACTTCTGGCTTATAAGATATTTATAGCCCTTTAAACTTGCCTTTGCTCCTTCACCGCAGGCGATAATTATCTGTTTATCCTCAATAGCGGTGCAATCTCCGCAGGCAAAAATACCAGGAATATTTGTTTCGCAATTACAGTTAATAACTATTTCTCCTTTCTCATTTAAATTTAAAAATCCTTTTAAAAAATCGGTATTCGGTTTCATGCCGGCTTCAATAAAAACTCCGCTGACCTTTATTTCATATTCCTTATCATTGGCTAAATCATGAAGAAGTAGTCCTTCTACTTTTTCATTTCCTAAGATACTTTTTGGCAAGTGTTTTAATAAAATGGTAACATTATTAAATTTTTTTAATTTTTCTACCAGAATCGGATCCGCCTTTATTTCGCTTCTGACAACAAGATAGACTTTTTGACAAACTTTTGCCAATTCAAGCGCACTCGTTACCGCACTATTGGCACCACCAATGACAGCGGTATCTTTGTTTTTAAATAAAGGAGCATCACAGGTGGCGCAATAACTAACTCCCCTTCCTAAAAGTTCCTTTTCATTTTTAAGATTTAAAGGTTTTGGACTTCGACCAGTAGCAATAATTACTACCTTACTTTTATATTCTTTATCTTCAGTCGTTTTTACATAAAAAATATTTTCTTCTTTTCTAATTCCCTTCACTTCCGTACCTAAACCTAAGGCGATGGGAAAATAGTTTAAATGGTAAGTAAATTTTTCTACCAGTTCTTTACCGGTAATAGATTGAAAGCCAAGATAATTCTCAATTTCACCAGTCAATAAAACTTGACCTCCTAAATCCTTAGTTAAAAGTAAGATTTCTAAATTTTTTCTTGCCGCGTAAATAGCAGCCGTTATTCCCGCCGGTCCACCACCAACAATAATAAAATCATATAAAGTATTTGCCTCTGGTTGTTTAAAATTAAAATTTAACAAAGAAAACATTTATTTAAGGCCGATAATATAATCATTTTCATCTAAATCGATATTTAAAGCGTTAGGATTTTTTGGTAAACCAGGCATCAAAGAGATTTCACCGGCAATCGGCACCAGAAAGCCAGCGCCGGCATTGATATTAATTTGATTAATAGTAATATCAAAATTAGTTGGCGCACCTAAAAGGGTGGGATTATCGGAAAGGGAATATTGAGTTTTGGCGATGCAGATAGGTAAATTGTTAAAACCCAGGACATTTATTCTTTCAAGATCTCTTTTTGCTCGGGAAGTAAAAATAACCTGTTTTGCTCCGTAGATTTCCGTAGCTACTTTTTTTATTTTTTCTTCTACTGGGTCATTAAAACTATAAGTATAATTGAGATTTTCTTTCTTCTCAGTGATTTTTATTAAGGCCTCAGCCAGCTCAATGGCTCCCTCGCCACCTTTTTCAAACACATCAATTACGCAAAAAGGAACCTGTTGAAATTCGCAATAACCACGAATAACCTTTATTTCTTCTTTTTTGTCACTGCTGAATTTATTTAAAACAACAACAAAGGGAATTCCGAATTTTCTTAAAATTTCAATGTGGCGTCCAAGATTACTTAAACCCCTTCTTAATGCCCGGATATCTTCGCCTAATCCGTGGTGTTTTAATGCTCGAACAGTACAAACTAACACGGCCGCATCAACCGGTAAGTCACCAATACGCGAAACAATGTTTATAAATTTTTCTGCTCCCAAATCAGCACCAAAGCCGGATTCAACAATTAAATAATCACAAATTTTTAAACCAATTTTCATGGAAATAATGCTACAAGTACCGGTGGCAATATTAGCAAAAGGTCCAGTATGGATAAAAGCTGGTGTGTGTTCAATTGTTTGGACAATATTTGGTTTTAAGGCATCTCTTAACAACACTGCCATTGGTCCAGCTGCTCCCAATTCGCCAGCAGTAAAAGGCTTGCCATCTTTTCGAAAAGCAACCAAAATATTTGCTAATCTTTTTTTGAGGTCTTTTAAAGAAATTGCCAAAGATAAAATGGCCATCACTTCGGAAGCAGCAGTGATGATGAAGCCATCTTCTCTTGCCGGTCCATTATTTTTGCCACCGAGACCGATGACAATTGTTCTTAATGTGCGGTCATTCATGTCGATTGCCCTTTTAAAAAGAATATCCCTTTCATCGATAATCGGTTCATTACCGAAATGGATATGATTATCTAAAAGAGTAGCTAAAAGGTTATGAGCGCTCGTTACCGCGTGAATATCACCAGTAAAATGTAAATTTATATCTTCCATCGGCAAAACTTGGCTGTAGCCACCGCCAGTAGCTCCGCCTTTAATGCCAAAAACTGGACCTAAGGAAGGTTCTCTTAAGGCAACAATAGATTTTTTACCAATTCGCCAAAAAGCCATGGAAAGACCAATAGCGGTTGTGGTTTTTCCTTCGCCGTAGGGTGTGGGATTAATAGCAGTTATTAAAATTAATTTACCATTAGGATTATTTTTAATTTTTTCATAAAATTTTAACGATATCTTAGCTTTAAAATTGCCGGAAGGCAAAAGAAATTCATTAGGAATACCAATTTTTTCGGCAATCTCGTAGATCGGATAAAGAGTAACCGAACGGGCAATCTCTAAATCGGAAAGCACTTTTTATTCTTCTTCAATAATTATTGCACTTACCGGACAATCTTCCGCTGCTTGTCGGACACAATCTTCCGCTGCTTCGGGAACAATTTCGACCTTTGTTCCCGCGGTATCACCTTGCATTTCAAAAATATCTGGACAAGTATTAACACAAAGTTCACAACCGGTACACAATTCTTTATCGATTCTAACTTTCATCTTTCCTCCTTTTAATTTAAAAAATAATTATATAATTAAACTTGAAAAAAATCAATATTTTTTATAAAATTTTCTGTGAAAAAGATTGAGAAAAAAAAGATAAGAAAAAAGTTTCTTTTTGCCTCCGATTTTGATCAAACTCTTTCTTATGATGATACCGGTATTGTTATTTCTTTGGAATTAGGAATTCCACCAGAAAGGTTTTTGGAGAAAGTAAAAGAAATTAGGGAAAGAAATATTACCCAATTAGGTGGAGAACTCGCCTATCTTTTAGCTTATGATCCCGAATATAAAAATAAAGTAACAAAAGCCCTGCTTTTAAAAATTGGCGAAAGGATAAGACTAAAGAATAATGTTGATCTTTTGTTTAAGATATTGCAACAAGGGATAAATAATTGCGAATTTGTTTGTTATGTAATTTCGGCTTGTCCCGATTTAGTGATTAAAAGAAGTTTGAGTAAAATTTTGCCTGAAGAAAATATTTTTGGCACCGAATTTAAATATGACGAAGAGGGAAGAATTATTGATATTTTAAAAACGGCTGCTGGTCACGGAAAAGCCAGTATTATCGATTATTTAGTAGAAAAGGAACATATTCCCAAGGAAAATGTTATTTATATTGGTGACGGTTCTTCAGATATTCACGTAATGCTCCATGTGAATGTTTACGGCGGTTTTACCATCGCAGTTTCCCCTTCACCTTATTTGGGCCATATCTCTAAAAGAACTGTGCTCTCGGAAAATGCCTTAGCTGTTTTGTGTCCAATTTTAGAAGATTTGTTTAATTATACGGAAGAAGAGATAAAAGATTTTTATACCCAATTAGGTCATCCAATTTATGAATGGAATCGGGCAAAACTGGAATGGCTTACCATCGCTTAACATTTTTCGTTTTATTTTTTTTCTTCTGTCAAAAAGAGATACCAATTGAGAAAACGGCGATTGTTTTTGGTAGTTATTTTAAAATAAAAATTTTTACCGAAAATAAAGAAAAAGGTGAAAGTTATCTTGATTCAATTTTTAATTTAGTTAAATATTACGACTCATTATTTTCTTATTTTAATGAGAATAGTGCTCTTAACTTTATCAATAAAAAAAAGGCGGGTAAACTTTCTTCGGAGTTAAAAGAGATTATTTTTCTTGCTTCGGAAATAAATAAAAAGACCTATGGCTATTTTGATATTACCATTGCCCCTTTAATGGAACTCTGGGGATTTTACGATAGGAATTATCGAAGACCAAAAGAAACAGAAATCGCAAAAATTAAGAAATTTGTTGGTAAGGATGCCTATTTTTTGAAAAATGATTCCCTTTTTTTAAAAGAATTATCAAAAATTGATTTCGGGGGCATTGCTTGCGGTTATATTTTGGACAAATTGGTTGCTTATTTAAAAGCAAGAGGTATTAAAAAGGGAATAATTGATGCTGGAGGTGATATTATTGTTTTTGGTAATTACCCGGCAAAGATTGGCATTAAAGACCCTAATAAAGAAGCAATAATTGAGACAATTGAATTAGAAAATAATGCCTGTTCGACTTCCGGTGATTATTACAATTATTTTAAAATTGGTGATACTATCTATTCGCACATCATCAATCCGTTGACTGGTTATCCGGAAAGGGCAATTAATAAGCATCAGCAAGTGACGGTGATTGGTAAAAAAGCAGTAATTTGTGATGCCCTTTCTACGGCGCTGCTTATTATTCCCGATTCTTTAAGGAATAAGGTCTTGGAGAATTTTAAAGACTATCAAGTAATTTTTTATTAAATGGTTGAAGCCCGTTATTATCAAAAATTAGCCGATAATAAGGTAAAATGTGAGCTTTGTCCTAATTATTGTGTTATTAGTGAGAATAAATATGGTCGTTGTTTGGGGAGGAAGAATATCGGCGGTAAACTTTTCGCCATTAACTATGGTGAAGTTGTTTCCTACGCTATTGACCCAATGGAAAAAAAACCTCTTTATCATTTTTATCCGGGGAGGGAAATTTTTTCCGTTGCTACTTATGGCTGTAATCTTTTATGTCCCTTTTGCCAGAATTGGGAGATTTCTCAAAATCGCGTTTCGGCTATTCATTTAGAGCCCGAAGAATTAATAAATATTGTTTTAAGGGAAGGGTGCCAATTTATTGCCTATACTTACACCGAACCCCTTATCTGGTTTGAATATCTTTTAGCGGTGATGAAATTAGCCAAAGAGAAAAATATCAAAAATGTTTTAGTTACTAACGGCATGATTAACGAAGAACCATTGAGAGAACTTTTACCTTATGTTTCTGCCATGAATATTGACTTAAAATCAATAAGCGAAGAATTTTATAAAGATTTTGTTAAAGGTTCTTTAAAAACGGTATTAAAAACAATTGAGATTAGTAAAGATTTTTGTCATATCGAAATAACCAATTTATTAATTCCCCAAAAAAATGATAGGGAAGAAGAGATAAAAAAATTGGTTGATTTTCTTTTTAACTTAAAAAGAAGTATCCCTCTTCATTTTTCTCGTTATTTTCCTCATTATAAACTTTCTTTACCACCAACACCGATAGCAACGCTAATGAAGGCTTATGACATTGCCAAGGAAAAGCTTTATTATGTCTATTTAGGTAATGTTTTTGATCTTGATGTTGGTCAAGATACTTTTTGTCCCGATTGCAATAATTTATTAATTAAAAGAAATTATTATCATGTTAAAATTGTTGGTTTAGATGGTAAAAATTGTAATAAATGTAAAAGGGAGATTGAAATAATTTTATAAAGGAGGTAAAATGCAAAAAAAGACAGTCCCTTTCCTTATTATTTTAATCTTGGTTGGCGGAGTTTTGGGTAGTGCCTTTTCTTTGTATCTCTCCGGTCTTTTTCCGGAAGGACAGGTAAAAAAATTCTTTTTTGAAGCGATAAAATTTGGTATTCCTAATTTTACTATAAATTTAGGTTTTTTGGAACTTACTTTTGGTTTTTCCTTAGCGATCACTGCCTTTACCGCCTTATTCATAATTTTTCTAACTTATTTGATTTTGAAATTGTAAAGCCAACTATTTTTAAATCTTGACAAAGCATTAAATTTTTGTTATAATTTATAACTTTTTATTTAAAAGACTGAGGACTGGGCTGTGAACTTATTATTTTTAACCTTTTTTCTTTTTTATAATAATTTTAAAGTGTTTGTTCTTCATAGTTTGGAAAGGGTGAGTGCTGAAGATGAAATTACTGAAAAAAACCTTTCGGCAATTGATTTGTATCTGGCAGAAAATGAGTATGAATCCTTTCAAATCGGAATTTTAAATAAAGAAGAATGCGAAGTTGAATTTATTTTTACTAAAAACCTTACTCCTTATGTAAAAATTTATCAAGAATATTTTATCTCGATAAAAACCCCTTCTTATTCTTGCGGAAGAAGTAAACCGGAAAGAAAAGAAAAATTTCCTGACCCTTTGGTGCCGGTTGATAATAAAATACCTTTAAAAAAGGGAATAAATATCTTCTGGGTTGATTTTTATAGTGACGAAAATATTTCTGTCGATTCCTTAGTTGGTGAGATTAAGATAAAAATCTCGCCACCGCAATTAAACTTTGAGATACCGGTAAAAGTTCATATCCTACCAATAACTCTTCCCAAAATTCCTTCTTTTAATTCTTTATTTGTCTTTTGGCTTTATCCAATAATTGAAAAACATCAGCCTGTTAATCCGTATCTAATAACCCGGCTTTATTACGAAGAACTGCTCAAACACAAAATAAACCCTTCTGCTATCCCTTTGGATATAAGACCAAAAAGAAAAGCCCTAAACACAATTATGGAAAATAATCAAAAGCAAGTTCCTTTAGATTTGTATACTGCTGACTTTAATGTTGTTTATCCTACTGGCAGGTTGGAAGATAATGTTGAATATTATCGCGCAAAAAAGCTAAATCTTATTGAAGTTCCCCTTTTTGCTCAACAGGGACTTTTGGCTTTTCAATGGCTTGAATATTTAAAGATATTTTCTTCCTATTTTAAAGAAAAGGGATTTTCGGAAATAATTGATTACTCTTTTGATGAGCCTCATCCGCAACATTATGATTTAATAAGGGAATGGGCATACCATCTTCATAAGTTTACTGCCATAAAAAATTTGGTTACCTTTAATAATTTTTATTCTTCCAATGTCGATGAGAGGTTATTAGATGATGGCAGTGGTCGTTCCGCAATCGATATCTGGGTTCCTAAATTAGCGCTCCATTATTATTTTCAAAATTTCTTTTCCGAAAGACAAAAAAAGGGTGAGGAGGTTTGGCCATATCAAGCCGGGGTTACCGATTCTTTTACGCCCAAATGGCTTCTTGATTATCCATTAATTGAATGGCGGATTGTTCCTTGGATCGCCTTTCTTTTTGATATTAAAGGGATGGTTTATTGGGGAGTAGATAAATGGGAGCAAGATGTTTGGGAAGACCCGACAGTGATTATTGACAATAAGGTTTATAATGGTGATGGTTATCTCTTTTATTATGGTTCGAAGCTGGGTATGGATAAACCAATTCCTTCTATAAGATTAAAGGTCCTAAGAGATGGTATTGAAGATTACGAATATTTAAAAATTTTAAAATCTTTAGATTATCTTTCTTATATTACTTTGGTTAAAAAGATTGCCCGAAATTGGGATGATTGGTGCAATAAAAGTGATTCTTTAATTTTGGTGAGAAAAGAAATCGGGGAAAAGATAAAAACTATTCTTAAGGAAGAAAGATTGAGCGAAAAAGAAGAGCCCGATGTTCATTTTAATAAAAAAGAAAAAAATGAGAAAGGGGAAAAAATTTTTGATATAAAAGGGAATAGGATATTTAATAAAAAAATGGTTAAAAAAGGAATTTACTTTATTAGAAATTTTTCTAATAGTTGGTTAAAAGTTGTTAAAATAATGTAGATTTTGACTTTTTCAAGTAATTGGCTATACTAATAAAATGGAGATTAAGAAGGTTTATGAACCAAAAGCGATTGAAAAAAAATGGTATCAATTCTGGGAAGAGAAAAAATATTATTTAGCCAATCCTTTATCAGAAAAACCAAAATTTTCCATTGTGATACCGCCACCAAATATTACCGGCCCTCTTCATATTGGCCACGCTTTAAATAATACTATTCAAGATATCCTTTGTCGTTATAAAAGACTTGCGGGTTATGAAGTCCTTTGGCTTCCGGGCATTGACCACGCCAGTATTGCTACTCATAGTCAGATTGAAAAGGAATTAAAAAAAGAAGGTAAAACCAGGTTTGATATTGGTAAAGAAGAATTTTTAAAAAGGGCTTGGGCATGGAAAGAAAAATATCACCAGTTAATTGTATCGCAATTGAAGGGTCTTGGTTGTCTTTGCGATTGGTCCCGTTTTCGTTTCACCATGGATGATGATTATTCTTATGTGGTGAGGTATGCCTTTGTTTATTATTATAAAAAAGGTTGGATATATCGGGATTTAAGAATTATTAACTGGTGTCCTAATTGTCACACCGCCATTTCTGATTTAGAAGTGAAACATCGAGAGGTTGATGGTTTCTTGTGGTACATAAAGTATCCGTTAAAAGATAGTTCCCATTACTTAGTGGTGGCCACTACCCGACCAGAAACGATGCTGGGCGATACCGCGGTGATGGTTAATCCTAATGATGAGCGATATAAAGATTTCGTTGGGAAAAAGGTGATCTTACCGTTACAAGAGAGAGAAATTCCCGTAATTGCTGATGAAATGGTCGATATCAATTTTGGTACTGGTGTGGTTAAAGTTACGCCCGCTCACGACCCTAATGATTTTATTATTGGTAAAAAATATAATTTGGAATTTGTAAAGGTGATTGATGAAGATGGTAAGATAATTTCACCCGCGAAGGAAAAATATGTTGGTCTTGACCGGTTTATTGCCCGAAAGAAAATTTTGGAAGATTTAACTGCTTTGGGTTTATTAGCCAAAGTAGAAAATTATAAAGTACCGGTGGGTGTTTGTGCCCGTTGCGAGACAATTATTGAGCCGTTAATTTCTAAACAATGGTTTTTAAAAATGAAAGAACTGGCTAAACCAGCAATGGAAGTTGTTGAGAAAGGCGAAATTAAGTTTGTGCCCAAGCGTTGGGAAAAAGTTTATTTGGATTGGTTGGCTAATGTGCGCGATTGGTGTCTATCCCGACAGTTATGGTGGGGGCATCCAATTCCGGTTTATTATTGTCAAGATTGTGACGAAATAATGGCTTCAATCACAAAACCCGAAAGCTGTGAGAAATGCGGTAGCCAAAATATCAAAGAAGATGAAGATGTTTTAGATACTTGGTTTTCTTCGGCTTTATGGCCTTTTGCTACTATGGGCTTTCCGAAAAAGACGAAAGAATTAGCGGTCTTTTATCCCACCGATGTGTTGGTTACTGATCCCGATATCATTTTCCTTTGGGTTGCCCGAATGGTCTTTTCCAGTTTAGAATTTGTTGGTAAAATTCCTTTTAAATATGTGTATATCCATTCAACGGTACTCAACGAAAAAGGTGAAAGAATGTCAAGAACAAAAGGGATTGGTATTGACCCTCAAGAAATTATTGATGAATACGGTGCTGATGCTTTAAGGTTTACCTTAACCTATTTGGAAACTCAATCTCAATCTTTCCGTTTGAGTCGCGAACGGTTTATAATTGGCCGGAATTTTGCTAATAAAATCTGGAATGCTGGGCGTTTGCTTTTTTCTTATTATCAGCAAAAAGCCGATTTTAATAATTTAGCGGAAAAAAAGATCTACGATTATTGGATTGGCGAGCTTTTTAACCAACTTTTAAGCAAATACGACTTTTTTATTAAAAATTATTATTTTTCTTTGCTCGCCCAAGCCCTTTACACCTTTTTCTGGAACAATTACTGCGATTGGTACTTAGAATTTAACAAAGAACGGTTTAAAAATAAAGAACGGGCGGCCTTGGAGACCAGTTTGGCGGTCTTTTATAATTTTTTGAAAATCTTACATCCCGTAATGCCTTTTATTACCGAAGAACTGTGGCATCTTTTTAATAAGGAAGATGTTTCCATAATGGAAAAAGGTATTCCGGAACCACTGGTTATTCCCGACGATAAAAAGAAAGAAATTTATCTTTGCGAAGAATTAATCGCTTTAATAAGGAATATTAGAAATATTCGGGCAAATTTTGGTATTCCTAAAAATATCGGGTTAAAAGGTTATTTAAAAACTGATAACGAGCAACTCCATTTATTTTTAAAAGAAGAAAAGGAGATTCTTAAAAAAATGGTTAATGCGGAGATTTTGCCTTTCATTAAAGAGAAAAAAGAGTTAAAAAATTTCGCCACCATTATTTTAAAAACCGGTGATTTATATTTAGTAGTTGATGAGTTTTTTGATTTATCCAAAGAGAAAAAGAGATTGGCAAAAGAAATTTCGGAATTAGAAAAAATTTTAAGCGAAATTTTAGAGAATCTTAATAACGAAGAGTTCTTAACTAAGGCCAAGAAGGAAATCATTGAGGAAGAATTAAAAAAGAAGGCGGAAGTTGAAAACCGATTAAAAAGATTAAAAGAGTTGATATAAGATTTTCGAATCACCTCTCCCACCATCTTCCCTACTGCTCCTTTTTTAATAAAAAGAATATTCCACCTGTTTATTTTTCCATCGCTTAATTTAATTTTATAAATAAAAAACTACCCCTTAAACCTCCCTTTTAAAATTCATTAATATTTATAACGCCAGATTTCTTTTTATATTACCCTTGAAAATTTTGGTTTTATTTATATAATTTTTTAATGAAATATCTCTTTTTTATTCTCTTTTTGATTACCTTGGGTGGTTTTCTTCTTTTTTACAATTTTAAATATCTCCCCTTAGAAGAGAAAATCATCAAGATTAGCGATGAGAATCTTCTGTGGCAGAAGGAGGTTGTGGAGTTAAAACAAAAATTGGCTGAATACGAAAATAAAGATAAAGCAAGGCTAACTTATACTTTTGAATTTAGAGAACTTTTTTGGAATGAATATTCTGATACCCTGAATCCGGCAGGAGAAGCAAGATTGAAATCAATAATTCCTTCTTTAAAAGAGAATAATAATAAAGTAGCCATTGTCTTTTATGGCGAGGATTTAGAATTGCCACCAAATTTAAAAAAGAAATTTCCTACTCCCTATCATTTTGGTTTAAATCGGGCATTGGTCGTCTTTAATTATTTAATAAATATGGGCTTTCCTAAGGAAAGACTTTTAATAATGAATGATTGTGAAAAGAAAAATAAGAAAAATGTTTTGGCGATTCAGGTTCTTAATTATTAGTTTGCTCATCTTTTCTTTTTTAATTGCTGAGGATAAAAAATATTATAAATCGCCAAGTAAGGCATTATGGTTTTCGACATTTTTTCCAGGTTTAGGACAATTTTATACCGAAAACTATTTAAAAGGAACTATTTTTCTTTTTGGGGAAGCCACATTAACTTATTTTATTATAAAAGAAAATAAAAAAGAGAGGGCTTCCGATTTACTTTGGATTTTAGCCGGTCTCCATATTTTCAATATGGCTGATGCCTATATCTCGGCCCATTTTTATAAATTTAAAGAAGAGACCAAACTAACCCTAAATTATGGTTTCTAAGGTTTTGGTGCTAAATAAGGTTAATGAAAAGGTAAAAGATTTAATTTTGATTATTGCTTTTGCCTTTTTAACGGCTATCGGTAGTAAAATAAAAATTGAAATAGGTATTGTGCCCATCACTTTTCAAACATTTTTTGTTTTCCTTTCCGGGATAGTTTTGGGAAGCAAAAAAGGAGCATTAGCGCAGATTGTTTATCTCCTTTTGGGTCTTTTAGGTTTTCCCTTTTTTGCTCGCGGTGGTGGTCTTTTTTATATTTTTTCCCCAACCTTTGGTTATATTATTGGGTTTATTTTTGCCAGTTTTATAAGTGGTTTTTTGAAAGAAAAAAGTTATAGCTATTGGCGAAGTCTTTTAATTCTCATTTTTGCTAATATTACTATCTATCTTTTTGGTTTAATCTATCTTGCTAATTTCCTTCCTAAGGAGCAATTATTAAAAGTCGGTTTATATCCGTTTATTTTTAGTGATTTGTTTAAAATCCATTTGCTTCTTCTTTTATTTTACCCACCGCCCTTCCGCAAGTCCGGTTTATTTAATATAATTATAAATTTTCTATGCCAAAATATAAAAAAGATTACTTAATTAAGTTTTTTATTTTCAAAGACTTAAAAAAGGAAAATTTTGAAATCTTTGGCGAAAATAGAATAATTGCGACAAAAATCTTTACTTTTATTTAAGTCTATGAAAAATAGAAAATTTTTTAAAATGCGACCTTGATAAAAAGGAGGAATAATGAGGAAGATTACCTTTTATTTTCTTTTAATCAATTTTTTATTGGCAATTGAATTTCAAACTGATAAAAACAAATTTATTCTAAACTCATCATTTTTTTTCACTTATGATTATGCCCAGAAAAAAATGGGTAATATTCTTTTTACTACTAACTCCTTTTATTTTCCACGGGTAATTTTGGATGTGAGAAATCAATATCAAGATATGTTTTTTTTGAGATTTTACTTAGATATGGCTGGTATGGGTAATATTTCTGTCTATGAATTATATGGCGGAATAAAACCTAATAAAGAACTGGAAATTATTTTTGGAAAATTTAAACAACTACTGGGCTACGAATTAATTATTTATCCTTTGGCGTCCTATTTTGTTGAGCCTTCAATGTTTTATTATCTAAAAGCCCCTTTCATTTGGGATATGGGAATTGGTTTTTTTTACCGTTTTAAAAAGGGAGAAGCAAATATTAATTTAGTAAATGGTAGTGGGGGAGCTGTTTTTGACAATAATGAATGGAAAGATATTTCGGGAAGATTTTCCTTTAACCTTTTTAAAAATCTATTTTGGGGCACTTCTTTCTATTATGGGAAGGTTGGCTATGGTAAAATAAAAGATTTGTTGCCTTTCTTTTCCGGCGGTTGGGAATTTGGTTATAAAGATTCTTTTAATATTATTATTTTTGAATATTTTTACCGCCGCGAAAAAGATATTGCTTTTTATAATTATAAAAAGCAGGGTTTCTATTTTATTCTGGGTTGGCAATTGGCAGAGCTTTCTCCCTTTTTGCGTTTTGAATTTAAAGAAGAGAAGAAAGAGGAAAGAGAATTAAGTAAAGAATTTGGTTTTTCTTTTTCTTTGAACTACTTCTTGAAAAATGAAAGATTTAAAATAATGCCCAATTTTTGCTACTATTATTACGGTAAGAACCATCACCTAATAAAATTCATTTTTCAATTTCAAGCCAATATTTGATTTATTGACAAAATAAAAAATTTTATTTAAACTCTTTTATCCCGGCAAAAAGGCTGGGAAAGGAGGAGCAATGCATATCAGTAAGGTAAAAACAATCAGCGAAATTGGTGATAAAGTTTTGTTAGATATGGTTATTAAATTGGAATATTCACCGGCAGAACAGTTAATTATCCAGGAAGCGTTGAAGAATTTGCCGCCGAAGATTCAGGAAAACGGCTCTTTAGAAATAATAACTAATGAAAATCAAACTCAACTGAAATTTTTTGTTGATACCCAAAAAATTTCCGAAGAAGAGATTAGTGAGATAGTTAATCGTTGGCTAAACGAGCTTAATTTTACTTTAGAAGAAAATAAACATTTTTTGCCATTAATGGATGAAATTTTAAAATTGAAGAAAGAGGTTAAAGAACTCAATTATCGAGTGAAAGCTTTGGAAAGTGAAAATACTTTAATAAAGGAGGCATTAATAAAGAAAAAAATTATCAAAGAGGAATTTTAATTCCGATATTTGACTTATCCCCAAAGAAATAATATAATAATTTGTGATTAATATTTTTTTAAACTTAGGAATTTTTGCGAAAATTATTATTATCATTCTTATTTTTTTTTCCGTTATCTCTTGGGGAATAATTTTTGCCAAATGGCGGCTATTTAGAAGATTAAAAAAAGAGAACGAACAGTTAAGAAGAAAATTATATTATTTTCGTAATTTAGAAGAGCTAAAAGAACATTATAATTTTAAAGGACAAAGCTACTTTTCCTTTTTATTTTCGGTTATTAAAGATGAAAAGGATTTAGCGCTTAAAGAGATTATTGATGATTTGGTGGATAAGGCTGGTAAAAATCTACCTTTTTTAGCAACCGCCAGTAGTGTTTCTCCTTTTTTAGGTTTATTAGGTACTGTTTGGGGAATTACTAAAGTTTTTTTTGATGTAAAAGATTTACCGATGATTACCCTTCAAGTAATCGCTCCGGGAATGTCAGATGCTTTGATTACGACCATCGCTGGTCTTTTGGTTGCCATCCCGGCGGTTATTGCCTATAATTATTTTATAATAAGATTAGAAGAATTTAGAAAAGATTTAGAAAAATTAGTAAATCAGCTGTTGGCTTTGAAAAATAAAAAATGAGAAATGTTTATCAGAAGTTGATTGCTTTTATTAATATTACTTCTTTAGCTGATATTTCCTTTACGCTAATGGTAATTTTTCTTATCGCGGGAATAACCGCGGCTTTTTCTCGTTTGGGACTTTCCGTAAAGTTACCGCAAAGTGCTTATTTACGTCCGCAAATAAAAGAAGGGGTTTTAATAACTATCAACGAAAAAGGCGAGATTTTTGTTGAAGAGGAAGAAGTTAGCAAAAAGGATTTAATCAAAACAATTTATAAATATTTAGAAAAAAAAGGGAGTGATAAAGTTTACTTACAAGCCGATAAAAATTTACCTTACGGGAAAATAATTGAAATCTTGGGCGATATTAAAAATGCCGGCATTATTGATGTGGGACTTTTAGCAACGGCGGTAAGAAAGAAATAAAAATGGATATCCCCAAATCAATTCTTTTTCACCTTTTCTTTTTTATGCTTTTCAGTCTTCTGCCATTATTTAAAAAAGCAAAAAATATTGAATATCCATTAGTTTTTGAAGTTAGCCTTGCTCCCAGTATTAGGGAAGAGCGGGAGGAAAAAAAGAGCGATGTAGCTATTCAAAAGGAAGGAATAGGAAAGGCAAAAGAAATAAAAAAAGATACTTTCGAAGGTAAAAAAATTACCAAAGAGACCACATTGAAGTCAAAAGGTTTTAGTTTGCAAGCCGAAGGCGGAATTGTTTCTTCTTTTTATTTAAATATCGTGTTAAATAAGATTGCCGAAAATTGGTATAACCCTTATCAAAATACTAACTTAAATCTCAAGGCGGTTATTTATTTTAAAATTACTCGCGACGGAAAGATTGAAGAGGTAAAAATTGAAAAGACTTCCGGAAAAGAGGATTATGATGAGTATTGTAAAAGAGCCGTTTTGCTAACCAAAAATCTCCCGCCCTTACCCGATGATTTTCGGGCGGAGGCTTTAAAAATCCATTTAGAATTTGAATATAAACCTTAAAATTTATGGAATTTATTCATCTTCATAATCATACCGAATATAGTTTGTTAGATGGTGTTAATAAAATACCACAGTTAGTTTTAAAAGCCAAAAAAGAAAAGATGAAAGCTTTAGCAATTACCGACCACGGCAATCTTTTTGGCGCTATTGAGTTTTATAATGAATGTTTAAAAGAAGGAATAAAACCAATTATTGGTATGGAAGCTTACATTGCCGTGGGTAAAAGAGACGAACGAAAGCCCCATCCTACTATTTCCGAATCAAGTTTCCACCTTACCTTATTGGCAATGGATTTAACTGGCTATCACAATCTTTTGAAATTAGCTTCTTATGCCTATTTGGAAGGTTTTTATTACCGGCCAAGAATTGATAAAGAACTTCTGGATAAATATAATAAAGGTTTAGTTGTTCTTTCGGGATGTCAGAAAGGGGAAATAAATTATTATTTAAAAATGGGTGATTATGAAGGTGCGAAAAAGGTGTTGTTTGAATATTTAGATATCCTCGGTAAAGAAAACTTCTTTTTAGAAATAATGAAAGTTGGTTTAGAAAACGAAGACAAAATAAATTCTCAAATTATCAAATTGGCAAAAGATAACGGAATAAAATTAGTGGCTACCAATGATTGTCATTACCTATCAAAAGAAGATTATTATCTTCATGACATATTATTATGTATCCAGACTAATAAAAAGATTACCGATACTAAAAGATTAAAGTTTGAATCTAAAGAGCTTTATTTTAAATCCAAAGAAGAAATGTTGGAGCTTTTTAAGGAAGTTGAAGAGGCACTTAAAAACACTTGGCTAATTGCGGAAAGAGCCACCCTCTATTTAGATACTTCGGGAAAAAATTTTCATTTACCAAAGTTTCAGAAACCTAAAGAGTTTGATTCTAATCATCAATATTTAGTGTATTTAGCTAAAGAAGGTTTAAAAAATTTAAAAGAAAAAAATTGGGAAATCAAGAATAAATGGGAAAGTTATCATGCCCGTTTGGAGTATGAACTTTCTTTAATTGAAAGAATAGGTTTTACCGATTATTTCTTGATTGTTAAAGATATTATTGACTTCGCCAAAAAAGAGAAAATCCCTGTTGGTCCTGGTCGGGGAAGTGCGGTTGGTAGTTTGGTTTTGTACAGCTTAGGAATTACTAATATTGATCCTTTAAAATACGGATTGATGTTTGAAAGGTTTATTAATCCCGAAAGAGTTACGATGCCGGATATTGATATTGATTTTTCTGACGAAGAGCGGGATAAAGTGATTGATTATATAAAAAAGAAATATGGTGAAGAAAATGTTGCCCAAATAATTACTTTTGGTCGAATGATGGCTCGGGCAGCAATTCGGGATGTTGGTCGCGTGATGGGTATTCCTTTAGCCGAGGTTGATGCCATTGCCAAAACCTTAACAGTAAATATTCCTTTAGCCGAAGCTTACGAGAAAATTAGCGAATTTCGCGAATTAATTGATAGCAAACCGGAGTATAAAAAACTTTACGAAAATGCTTTGCGCTTGGAAGGGGTAGCTCGTCATGCTTCTATCCATGCTTCCGGAATTGTTATTGCTCCCGGAAATTTGATGGATTATGTGCCTTTATACAAAACTACGGAAAATGACATCTGTACTCAATATGATATGGATTCCTTAGCGGCGGTGGGGCTTTTAAAAATGGATATTTTGGGTTTAAAAACCTTGCGAGTTGTGGAAGAAACCTATCGCTTGGTTAGCGAAGGGGGCAAAAAAATTCCGGAGGAAATTTCATTAAATGATAAAAAAACCTATCGCTTGTTGAGTGAAGGCCAGACATTAGGAGTATTTCAATTAGAAAGTGAAGGAATGAGAGAAATTTTAAAAAAGTTGAATCCCACAGTTATTGAAGATTTGATTGCCGTTCTGGCACTTTATCGTCCGGGTCCCCTGCTTAGTGGCGATGTTGATCGCTTTATAAAAAGAAAAAAAGGAAAAGAAAAAATTACTTATCCCCATCCATTATTAGCCGATATTTTACAAGAAACCTACGGAATGATTTTATATCAAGAACAGGTAATGCAAATTGCTGCTAAAATTGCTGATTTTACCTTAGGAGAAGCCGATATCTTGCGAAGAGCAATGAGTAAAAAAATTCCCGAATTAATGACGGAAATGAAAGAAAAATTTATTCTTAAAGCAAAAAATAAAGGAATTAAGGAAGAAGAAGCGAGCCAAATATTTGATCTTTTGATTCCCTTTGCTGGTTATGGTTTTAATAAGTCCCACGCCGCTGGTTATGCTTATCTAAGTTATTTAACTGCCTATTTGAAGGCCAATTACCCGAAGGAATTCCTTTGCGCTACTTTAACGAGTGAAATGAATGATGCGGAAAAAATTGAACAGTTAATAAAGGAAGCCCAGTTCTTAGGGATTGAAATTTTGCCGCCAGATATTAATAAGAGTTATTATCAATTTGTAATTGAATCCCAAGGGATTCGTTACGGCTTAGGTGCCTTGAAAGGTATCGGTAAAAGTTTTTCTGAGGCTTTAGTAAAAGAACGGCAGCGACGGGAATTCAATTCTTTTGAAGACTTTCTTTTCCGCACTAAATCCTTTGGCAATAAAAAAGCCTACGAGGTGTTAATTAAGGCCGGTTGTTTTGATTGTTTTAATAAAAACCGCGAGTATCTATTAAAAAGATTACTGGAATATCAAAAAGGAACAAAAGAAAGCGGAAGTGGTTTACAATTTTCCTTATTTGAAGAAGGTCAAAAGAATAACAAGAAAATAATGGAAAAAGTTATCCCAAAAGAAAAAGCTAATTTTGAATACGAAAAAGAAGTTTTTGGGTTTTATTTTTCTGACCATCCTTTAAAAGAATATCAAGAGCTTTATAAGATAATCGATTTGAAAACTTTTGAGCAAATAGCCACCTTAGATAACCAAACGGATCACCTTTTTTTGGCGGTTTTGACCAAAAAGAAAACGAAATTCGACCGCAACGGAAAAAATTACGCCATTTTGGGTTTAGAAGATTTGACCGCTAAAGTAGCTGGCTATCTCTTTAACGAGATTTACGAAGAAAGGTATAACCAATTGAAAAAAGAGCAGGTTTACCTTTTAAAAGGGAGAATAAGGAATAATAAAGACATTGTAGTAAAAGATATTTTGCCGGTTGAGAGCATCGGCGAAAAGATAAAAAGAATTTATATCGAATTAAAAGAAAATATTGAATTGAAAAATATTCCAATTCTAAAAGAAATTTTACAAGAATTTTTAGGAGAAAGCGAAGTGATAATCACTTATTACGACCCCGAAGAAAAGAAGAAAAAAATGGGTCGATTAACCACTATAAAAGTGAAACCTAATTTAGAATTACTAAAAAGATTAAAAAATAACCCAATTATTAAAGAGGTTAAATTTTATTTAGTTTGATAAATTCCCCTTGACAAAAAGGCAATTTTTGACTATATTATAATAGTTATTGATGGGGAAAGTTATGGATAAAGAAGATGGCCGATGTGTATATAAGACCAAAAAAGACGGTCCATATTGTGGCCGATTTTTATGGAGTACCGGGAGATCTTATTTCCCAAGTGAAGCAAGTGAAAAAAATTTTGAAAGAAGCCATAGAAAAAGCCAAACTTTCAATAGTGGGTAGTCGATTTTTTCAGTTCAATCCCCACGGGGTGACAGGGATATTTTTATTAAAGGAGTCTCATGTGAGTATTCATACCTGGCCGGAATACGGTTATTGTGCTTTAGATATTTTCACTTGTAAAGATGATAAAAGCGCCTTTGTTGCCTATGATTACTTATTAAAAAAATTGAAACCGAAAAAAATTAAAAAAAGAATAATGATTAGGGAAATATGGAAAAAATAATTTTTCAAATAATAAATTTAATTGGTGAGAAAGAAAAAATTTTATTTCCCGAAATTTTAGAAAATTTGGCTGATTATTATCCTTTGAAAGAAGTAGTAAAAACTCTTAATAAGTTAGCTAAAGATAAATTAATTACTAATGAAGATTCTTATTTGATTTTGATGGAAAAAGGAAAAGCGGTTTATCTTAAAAATAAAACCTCCTTGAAAGCAAAACTTTGTGAGTATTGTTTAGGTAAAAGAGTAGTAATTAGTGAGGAATTTAAACCAATTTTAGAAAAATTTTCAGTTCTTGTTCAAGAAAGACCCGCACCGATTGTCGAATATATTCAAGGTTATATGAAAGAAGAAGATGTTATCCGGCGAGTGATATTTATGCATTCTTATAATGATTTGAAAGATAAAGATATTATCATTATTGGTGATGACGATTTATTAAGTATTGCTTTAGCATTAACAAAATTGCCAAAAAGAATCGTCGTTTTAGATATCGATGACCGGATCGTTAATTTTTTAAAAGAGATAAGTAGAAAAGAAAATTTAAATGTCGAAGTTTGGAAATATAATATCAAAGAACCCTTTCCTAAAAAACTGAGAAGAAAATTTGACCTTTTCTCCTGCGAACCTTTAGAGACTTACAGTGGTTTAAAATTATTTATCGGTCGCGGAATAAATGCTTTAAAGAAAAATGGTATTGGCTATTTCGGCCTGACTATTCAGGAAGCTTCTTATCCTAAATGGCGATATGTCCAGCAATTAATTCTTAAGGCGAACGGTGTGATAACCGATGTGATTAAAGGTTTTTCTTCTTATCCGGTAAATAGTTATTCGAGTTTTAATTGTGAAGAAGTTTTGTTAAAAAGATTAAAATTAAATTTAACTTATTCCCAAAGCGATATTGCCTGGTATAAATCGACAATGGTCAGGTTCGAAATCCTGGGAGAACCCAAAAATCTAATTGCTCCGGATAAAAAATATCCTTTGGTCTTTAAAGATGAAGAAGAAGATATCACCATTCCTTAAATAATTTATTGACTTTTAAATTTTTTTTAATATAATTTTGTAATGATTTCAAATTTGGAAAAAATTAAAAATGATTTCCTGGCGGCAGGAATAAAACCAACTTATTTGCGAATGAAAATTTACCAATTTCTTTTAGAAAGTAAAGACCATCCTTCGGGAAAGATGATTTTTCAGGCATTAAAAGAAATCTTTCCGACGATTTCTTTAACCACAATATACAACAATTTGGAACTTTTTTGTCGTAAAGGATTAATAAAAATGGTTCTGTTGGATCCGAAGGAAATTAGATTTGACGGAAAAAAAGACCATCACCATTTTCTCTGTAAAAAATGCCACAAAATTATCGATTTGCCAATTGATTGTGATTTAGTAAAGAAAAAAAAGATTTTCGGTCATTTGATTATTGATTGGGATGGATATTTTTTAGGAATTTGTAAGGATTGTCAAAAATGAGCGCTCCGGATTTGATTAAAAAGGCTACTAAAGAATTCAATGATTTACGGTATCCAGAATGTTGGGCAATAATAAAAGAAATTGGTAAGGATTATTTAATCGTTGAATTTTTGGGGACAAAAATTAATTTTGCTTGTTGTTTTGATGAAAATTTTTATGATTATCAATATTATTTAAAAGATTTTGCCAATTGGGAATCATTAATTAAAGAAATAAAAAAAGAAAGTAATAAATTCATTGTAAAATATCAATTAATCAAAAAAGGAGGTTAATATGGCAAACAGCGAAAAAAAAGGAATTCCTTTGTTAGGGGAAAATTTCCCCGAAATGGAAGTATTAACTACCCACGGTTTAATCTCTCTTCCCCACGCCTATAAAGGAAAATGGTTTGTGCTTTTTAGTCATCCAGCAGATTTTACGCCGGTATGTACTACGGAATTTTACGCTTTTCAGAAAAGATACCCGGAATTTCGGAAACTTAACTGCGAATTGATTGGTTTAAGTGTTGACCAAGTATTTTCCCATATCAAATGGATAGAGTGGATAAAAGAGAAACTTAATATGGAGATTGAATTTCCTATTATTGCTGATACCGGCAAGGTAGCCGAAGCCTTAGGTCTTATCCACCCGAAAAAGGGAACCAATACCGTAAGAGCAGTTTTTGTTGTTGATCCGGAAGGAAAGATCCGAATAATTTTATATTATCCTCAGGAATTAGGAAGGAATATCGACGAGATACTTCGGGCAGTGGAAGGAATGCAGATTGCGGACAAATATGGTGTGGCAATGCCCGCCAATTGGCCCAATAATGAGATTATTAAAGACCAGGTAATAATTCCTCCGGCCGGAACGATAAAGATTGCTCAAGAACGATTGGCAAAAGCGAAAGCTGGTGAGTTTGAATGTTTTGACTGGTGGTTTTGTCATAAAAAAATCCGTTAACCTATTAAAATTTAAAAAATCTTTAGCCAAAATTGTTTATTTAAAAAAATAAATGCTAAAAAACTGAGTTAGTACGAAATCAATCACCCCAAATTTTAAAAAATAAAAAATAGTTCTTTTTGTTACTATGGCCGGGGATAAAAATGTTGTCGAAAAACTAAAAAGGAGTAAAATATGGGTATGCTTCAAGAAAATGTAAAAAACCAAGTGAAAGAGTTATTTAAGGATTTAAAAAGAGAAGTTAAATTAGTAGTTTTTACCCAAGAGAGTTTAGTAACGCTGCCGGCTTTTGAATGCGAAACCTGTCGGGATAATCGGCTTTTAATGGAAGAGTTAGCTTCGCTTTCGGAGAAAATAAAAATTGAGGTCTATGATTTTTTAAAAGATGAAGAAAAAGTAAAAGCCTATCAGATTGATAAAATTCCGGCAACAGTAATTTTAGGGGAAAAAGACTACGGAATTAGATTTTACGGTTTACCAGCTGGCTACGAATTTTCTACCCTCATTCACGCAATCAAATTGGTCTCCGAGGGAGAAAGTGGGCTGAGCGAAATAAATAAAGCAAAGTTAAATACTTTTACTAAACCCATTCACATTCAGGTCTTTGTTACTTTAACCTGTCCCTATTGTCCCCAAGCCGGTTATTTGGCTTATCAATTGGCCATGGCTTCAGATTTGATAAGAACCGATGTTATAAATGCTGGTGAATTTCCGCAACTGGCACAAAAATATAATGTCTTTGCGGTGCCGAAAATTGTGATAAACGAGGTAATTCAATTTGAAGGCGCTTTGCCCGAAGATAGTTTTGTAGAAAAGGTGATAATGGCCCACAACACTGCTGGCTGATGAGATGTGTTGTTTGTAAAAAAGAAGCCGAAATTAAAATCCTTGCGCCTTTTTGTTCCCAATGTTTTATTACTCATTATCAAAGGCGCGTTGAAAGGGTAATAAAAAGGTGGCAGCTTATTAGCAAAAATGAGCGAATCTTAGTCTGCGTTTCGGGTGGCAAAGATTCTTTAAGTTGTGCCGAAGTTCTTTATCAATTAAAAGATAGGTTTCAATTTGAATTAGCGGTATTGCATTTAGATGTTAACTTTTTTCGCTGCGCCAACGAACGAACAAAAAAAGTTGTTGAAAAATTTTGTACGGAAAGGAACATTCCTTTTTATTTTACTTCTTTTAAGGAGTATCTCCACATCGAAAAAATTGAAAAAATTTTTGAAATTTCCCCAAGACCTCGGTGTGGCACCTGCGGACTTTTGAAAAGATATATTTTTAATAAATTTGCTCGCGAAAATAATTTTGCTAAAATTGCTACTGGTCACTGTGCCGATGATATTATTAAGTTCTTTTTTAAAAATTTTGAAAGTGGCTATTTTGATTGGACCGATAAATTAAAACCCTTAACCCCTTCTTTCCATCCCAAAGTTGTTGCTCGTATCCGGCCTTTGTATCTTTGTTTAGAGATAGAAAATTATGCTTATATCAAATTTAAAAATATTGAAATTGCCACTTGTAGCTTATGTTCCTATTTTACCCGAAAAGATAAATGGGATGAGATTTTCCGATTTATTGATGAAAAACGCCCGCAATTTAAACTAAATTTTGTAAGAAATTTAGCCGAAGTCGAGATTAAAGGAAGGAATCAAAAAGAAAAGGAATTAAAGGAATGCGAAATTTGTGGCGAAATTACCGATAGAGATATTTGTGCCTTATGTAATTTAAAATTAAAATTAACAAAAAAGAATAATTAAAATTGACTTTTTTATAAATTTTAGTTAAAATAAAGTATGCAGGATAGATTCACCAACCGTTTAAAAAAGGTCATTAATATTGCTCGTCAAGAAGCCATAAGAATGCGGCATGATTATATTGGCTCGGAGCATTTACTTTTAGGGATTGTAAAAGAGGGGGAAGGGGTTGCGGCATTAGTTTTATCTAATCTGGGAATTGAAAAAGATGAATTGATTTCGGCTATTGAAAACGCCGTAAGTTATGGCTCAACGCCGATTGTTCTTGGCGAAATTCCTTTAAATCAAGAAGCCCGCCGGATTTTAAATTATGCCATGGAAGAAGCTCGGAGAATGAATCATTCTTATATCGGTACGGAACATCTCCTTTTAGGAATTTTGAAGGAAGAGCAATCAATTGCCGCCCAAGTACTTTTCTCTTTAGGAATTGATATTGATATTGTGCGAAGTGAAATAATGAAGATTTTAGAAGGCGAGTCTTTAGGACAAACAATTCCCAAAAGTAAATCCAAAACCCCAGCGTTAGATTATTTTTCCCGAGATTTGACACAATTAGCTAGAGAAGACAAGTTAGACCCAATTATTGGGCGAGAAAAAGAGATTGAAAGGGTTATCCAGATTTTAGTCCGGAGAAAGAAAAACAATCCGGTTCTTATTGGTGAAGCCGGTGTCGGAAAAACTGCGATTGTTGAAGGTTTGGCCCAGAGGATTGTTGAAGGGCGGGTACCTTCTTTATTAAAAAACAAAAGAGTTTTGGCATTAGATTTACCAGCCTTAATTGCCGGTACCAAGTATCGGGGACAATTTGAAGAACGGATGAAAACGGTGCTTAATGAGATAACCAAGTCCGGGGATGTTATCCTTTTTATTGATGAACTTCACACGATTGTTGGTGCCGGAGCTGCGGAAGGGGCGATTGATGCTTCTAATATTTTAAAGCCCGCCTTAGCTCGCGGTGAAATCCAATGTATTGGAGCAACTACCTTTGAAGAATATCGGAAATATATTGAGAAACATTCGGCTTTAGAAAGGAGATTCCAACCGATAATTGTGGAACCGCCTTCGGTAGAGGAGACTATCAAAATTTTACAGGGTTTGAAAGAGAAATATGAACTTCATCACGGTGTCATTTATACTGATGAAGCCTTAGAAGCCTGCGCCTATTTAGCCGATAGATATATTACTGATCGCTATTTGCCGGATAAAGCAATTGATGTTATGGATGAAGCTGGTGCGCGGGTAAAATTGTTAAGACCAGTTTTTAATCCCGAAATTGAAGAATTAGAAAGAAAAATAGAAAGAATAAAGAAATTAAAAGAAGAGGCGGTAAAAAGGCAGGAATTTGAGAAGGCGGCAGAAATAAGGGATGAACAAAGAAGGTTAACGGAACTTTTGAAGAAAAAGCGAAAGGAGATGGAAAAGAAAGGCGGTTTTCCGGTGGTTACTCCGGAAGATATTGCCCAAGTTGTTTCGATGTGGTCAGGAATCCCACTCCAAAGAATTGAAGAGAGTGAGCAGAAGAAACTTTTAAGAATGGAAGAAGAGTTAAAGAAAAGGATTGTTGGTCAAGACCACGCAATTGAAGCGGTTGCTCAGGCGGTAAGGAGAAGTCGGGCCGGAATTAAGGACCCAAGAAGACCGATAGGTTCTTTTATCTTTTTGGGACCAACCGGTGTTGGTAAAACTGAATTAGCCCGAGTGTTAGCTCGATTTCTTTTTGGTCACGAAGACGCTTTAATTAGATTAGATATGTCCGAATATATGGAAAAATTTAATGTTTCGCGTTTGATTGGTGCACCGCCCGGCTATGTGGGTTATGAAGAAGGTGGTCAATTAACGGAAAAAGTGAGAAGAAAGCCCTATTCAGTGGTTTTGTTTGATGAGATTGAGAAAGCCCATCCTGATGTTTTTAACATTCTTTTGCAGATTTTGGAAGATGGTCAATTGACCGATGCTTTTGGTCGTCGGGTTAATTTTAGAAATTGCGTAATTATTATGACTTCAAATATTGGCACGGCGGAGATTAAAAAATCTTCGGCAATCGGTTTCACTTCCGAAAAACCAGAAGAAAGCTACGAAAAAATGAAAGAAAGAATTTTAATGGAAGTGAAAAAGGTTTTTCGCCCAGAATTTATCAATCGGGTTGATGAGATAATTGTTTTTAAATCCTTAGGTAAAGAAGAGATGGAAAAGATTGTCGATATTCAGATTGAGGATATTAACGAACGGTTGAAAGAGAAGGGTTTACGATTGGTGTTATCACCGGAGGCTAAGGAATTGTTAGTGGAACAAGGTTTTGATCCGGAATATGGTGCCCGACCATTAAAAAGAGCAATAAGAAGATTGATTGAAGATCCTTTAGCCGAAGAGATTTTAAAAGGAAAGTTTAAAGAAAGCTCCATTGTCTATATTGAAAGAGAAGAACACACCTTGAGATTTGTGGCGAAAAGACCCGAAGAGTTAAAAGTTTAATTTTTGTGGCCAAAAAATTCATTATTTTTCTTTTTTTTAGCAATCTTCTTTTTTCCCAAATAATCTATCAGGTTAAAGCCCAGACCGAGTTTGTTGATACCTTAACGGTTTTAAATCTCAGTGGCATAAAAGCCGGTGAAAAACTTTCTTCCGAAAAAGTTGCGGAAGCCATTAAAAGACTTTATAAAAGTGGTCTTTTTGCCGATATCCGCGCCGAAACCCTTGCTACTAATAAAGGAATAATTTTAACTTTTGTTACCAAAGATAATCCCCTTTTAAAAGAGATTAAATTCTTTGGCAACCAAAAGATAAAAACTAAGGAACTTTTAGAAAAAATAAAATATAAAAAAGGGGAAGTCCTTAGTGAATATAAGATTTTTACTTATCAAAGGGAAATTTTAAAACTTTATAAAGAAAAGGGTTTTGTTTCTCCAAAAGTAATTTATACCAAATCGGAAAGGGATTCCCAAAATATGGTTATCCTTACTTTTCATATTGATGAAGGAAAGAAATATAAGATAAAAAAGATAAATATCATTGGGGCCAAAAATTTGAAGGAGAATAAAATAAAGAAAAAATTGGTTAATCGGGAAAAAAGATGGTTTCGAAAAGGAATTTTTAAAGAAGAAGAGTTTAAAAAAGATTTGGAAAGGATAATTGATTATTATAAAGAAAATGGTTTTTTGGCAGCCAGGATTACTGATTACCAGTTAACTTCCCAAGATGATTGGCTTTATCTTGATATTTATTTGGAAGAAGGAAAAAGATTTTATTTAGGAAATGTCAGTTTTCGGGGCAATCAATTACTGAAAGAAGAAGATTTAAGAAAATTGCTAAAATTAAAAAAAGGCGATTATTACAATGCCAAAAAAATGAATCTCAGTTTACAAAGTTTATACGACCGTTACCAAGAAGAAGGTTATCTTTTCTGTCAAATCCAATCGCTGGAAGATATTCGGGATGATACCGTCGATATAACTTATGAGATAATTGAAAGGTATCCGGTAAAAATCAGATTAGTCAATATTGAAGGTAATGAACGGACAAAAGATAAAGTAATAAGAAGAGAGATTGTTACCCTTCCCGGTGATTTTTTTAAAAAATCCTTATTATTAAGAAGTCAAAGAAATATCTTTAATCTTGGTTTTTTTGAAGATATTGGGGCTGATTTCCGTATTGTTGATAGTGAACAGGTAGATTTGGTTTATCGGGTAAAAGAAAAGTCAACCTTTGGTCAGTTTAGTGCCAGTATCTCTTATTCGGCGAAAGAAAAGATTGTTGGTGGTCTGGAAATCTCCCAGCCCAATTTTTTGGGTAATGGTCAAAAAATATATTTAAAAATTGAAAAGGGCGGTACGGTTACTAATTTAAATTTAGGTTTTGAGGAACCTTATCTTTTTGACATCCCTTTTTCTTTTGGCTTTAACCTGTTATATTATTCTTATGGCTATGATTATTATGATAAACTTGATAGAAATCTCGCTTTTAATTTTTCTTATCCCCTTAGCCTTGATTATACTCGGCTTTATTGGGGTTTAAAATTTGGTAGCAGTTTTATCCCCCCAAAAAGTATAAAAGATAAAAAAGTGCCAATGGAACTTTATCGGGATACGATTAACAAAATCTATTTGGCGCCAAATCTTTCCCTTGTTCGGGATGCTCGGGATTATATCTTTAATCCCAGTGCTGGTTCTTATTACTTATATTCCTTAGATATTTCTACCTTAAAAATAAATTTCTTAAGGCAGATTTTAGATGTTCGGGTCTATTTTCCTCTTTTTTGGAAATTTTCTTTAATGGTAAGGACAAGGATTGGCTATTTGACTGAATTGAAGAAAAATGATACCGTTCCCCTTTATGAAAGATTTTATTTGGGTGGTGTCGGTGAAGAAGGGATAAGGGGTTATCCTGATAGGTCAATTTCACCGATGAAAGATGGTTATTTAATTGGTGGTAAAGCAATGACCATATTTAATTTAGAATATAAACTAAAATTGGCTTATTATCTTTCTTTCATTGCCTTTTTTGATTGTGGTGATTGTTTTCCTGATATCGGAAAAATAAATTTAAGTAATTTAAAGAAAGGGGTAGGCATTGGTGTCCGAGTAGAAGTTCCCATTTTAGGACTTCTTGGTTTTGATTTAGGCTACGGCATCGATCGCGAAGGGGCTAAAATTGAACCCCATTTTCAATTTGGTAAGACCTTCTAAAGATTAGGGGTAAGATAAAGGGTTCTTTTTTCGTTATAAGATAAAAAATAGGAAAATTATTATGAAGAGCTATTAAGAAGTTTGATTTTTAGATTGCCAAAGCCTTCGTCCCCTCTACCGCCCACGGGATAGCCCCCGCCAGAGATAAAAATGGTTATAATGTTAATAAATTAAAAAGGTCTTCAAAATGACATCAAGTTGGAGTAAGTTTGATAGTTTCTTTTCTCCCGGATTAAAAAGGGTGCCGTCAATTAAAAAGAATTTGTCTTGATAATTAAAGGCATAGGAAATAAAAGGACCACCAATTATCTCTTTATCATTCTGCCAGACACCAGTAATTTTTATTGCTGACTTCCCTAAAAAATTGGTGCTTTCCGCAAAGGTATATTCCCTTAAGATATAGTCGCCATTATAAAACATTATTGTTAAACTATCTCTTAAATCGGCAATCTCTTTGGGAATAAGTTTGCGGTTATTCTTTTCCCAATAGATAAATATTGACCGATCAGGATAATGGGTAAAAAGATAGATGAAGTTACTTTTTTTATATTCTTCTTTTAAATAATATCGCTTGGGAATTTTGAAAGTAAAGCCATAGTTCTTTTTTAAATATTCCATCTTTTTTTCGTCAATTCCTTGACTATAAGTATAGATTGTCAAAAGATTTTCGATATGTTCTAAAAGCGAATTGAATATTCTTTTTTCGTATCTTTTTAAGCCAGCGGGCAAAAGATTTTTGTCGCTACTTACAAAGATTAAAATTGTTTGGTTTTTTGAATATAAATCCTTTAACCGAAAAAGACCAAAGGTATCCCTTTTGACCATTTCTATTTTATCGCCAAGCAAATCACTAATAAATTCATCATTGAGCACACCGATTAAAAAAAGTGTGGAGAAGTTTTTTAAAGAAGGAAAAGCGGCAAGGTTTTTATATTTTATTTTAAAATAAAACTCTTCTTGGGGAGTATAGACTTTCTTTTCTAAAATCTTTTCCAAGACCTCTTCTATGGGGTAATCAGTAAAAACAATCACTTCCCGAAATTCTCCTAAGGTTGGTGGCAACGGTGAACAAAGAAGGAAAAAGAAAAAGGGTAAAAGCTTAAAGAACCGTAACACTTTTGGCTAAATGTCTTGGTTTATCAACATCACAACCTCTTAAGCAAGCAATATGGTAGGCAAAGAGTTGAAGGGGGATGGCCACAACAATGGGCGTTAAAAATTCAATAGTTTCTGGAATATAAAAAACCTCATCGGCAATTTCTTTTAATCTTTCGTCATTTTCGTAGCCAATAGCAATAATCTTGCCGCCTCGGGCTTTGGCTTCCATAATATTGGCAATCATCTTTTCGTAAGTAGCGTCTTTCACACAAATAGAAATGACCGGTGTTTCTTCACTAATCACCGAGATTGGTCCGTGTTTCATTTCTCCTGCTGGATAGCCAGCAGCGTGGATATAAGAAATCTCTTTTAATTTCAAGGCACCCTCTAAAGCACTGGGATAATTTATCCCTCTCCCCAAAAAGACAAAATGGGAAGCATTATAATATTTTTTAGCTACCTTTTTTATTAATCGGTCTAAAAGTAAGGCTTTTTCGACTTTTTCGGGAATTTTTCTTATATTTTCTAAATAATTATTTATCTTTTCGTCGTCTAATTTTCCCTTAATCTTCGCAAAATATAAAGCCAAAATAAAAAGGGAAAATATTTGGGCAGTATAGGCTTTGGTAGAAGCCACACCAATTTCTGGTCCAGCATTGATAAAAACGACACTATCCGCCTCTCTATCCATGGAAGACCTTTTTACATTTAAAATTGCTAAATTTTTAATCTTTCTTGCCTTGGCTTCTCTTAAAGCCATTAAAGTATCGGCAGTCTCGCCCGATTGGGAGATAGCAATCATTAAGGCATTATTATTAAATAAAAATGGTCGGGATAAAAATTCCGAAGCAATTTCCACGGTTGTCGGGATTTCGGCTATCCTTTCAAAATAATCCCTACCGATCAAACCAGCATGATAAGAAGTCCCGCAGGCTTGGATAACAATATTAGAAATATTTTTAATATCATCGGGATAGAAATGGAACCCTTCGCCTAACAAAATTTCGTTATCAAAGAGTCTTTTCTCGCAGTTTAAGCGAAGAACCTTCGGTTGTTCAAATATCTCTTTACGCATAAAATGGCGATATCTACCTTTGGAGACTTCTTTTACTTTTAAATCCAATTTTACACTTTCCTTTTCAATCCTTTTTCCTTCTTCATTATAGAAGATTGCTTCGTCCTTCTTTAAAAAGACAATTTCACCATCCTCCAACACATAGACCTTTTTGCAAATACCAACCAAAGCCAAAATATCAGAAGCAATCATTCCTTCCTTTTTGCCCACGCCGCAAAGGAGAGGGCTTCCCTTTTTTAGGCCACAAAGAAAATCAAATTTTTTGGAGATAAGTGCCAAGGCAAAACTACCTTTTAATTCTTTCAATAATTCTAAAAGGACTTTTAAAAAATCCTTCTCTTCTAATCTTTCTTTTTTTTCTTTAATCTTTTCCTCTAATAAATGAACAATTACTTCGGTATCGGTTTCACTTTTAAATTTATGCCCAATTTTTGCTAGCCTATTTTTCAACTCTAAAAAATTTTCAATAATCCCGTTATGAACAATTGCTAAATTTTCTTCACAATCTAAAAAAGGATGGGCATTTTCATCGCTTACTTTTCCGTGGGTTGCCCAACGGGTATGACCGATACCGATTATGGTTTCTTCTTTTTTTAATGAAAAATCAAAAGAATTTAAAATTGCTTTTAATTTATATAGTCTACCAGCAGTCTTTTTGACCAATATTTGATCTCCTTTTTTTATAGCAATTCCGCAAGAATCATAACCCCGATATTCTAATCTTTCTAAGGCTACTAATAAAACCGAAATAATATCTCGCGAACCAATGTAGCCAACTATTCCACACATAAAATTTCGTAAAGTTTTTCAACAATTTTTTCGTCATCAGCATTAATAATTAACCTTAATACCTTTTCGGTGTTTGCTGGCCGAAGGTGAAAAAGAAAATTTCTTTGATACAAGAAAAGGCCATCTTCTTCGTTGATTATTAAATCTTTTTTAAAAAGCCTTTTAACTTCTTTTTTTATTTTTGCTTTCATCTTTAAAAAAAGAGCCTTTTTTGCTTTCAATTTCCTTTTTATAATTATGTAGTCGTTAAAACTCTTTTTCAATATTGATAAAGGCTTTTCCTTTTCTTTTATTAACGAAAGAATAAGATAAAAAGCAACTAAGCCATCCCGGGTCAAATTAACATCTTTCACAATAACTCCACCATTACCTTCGCCACCGATGAAACTTTTTCTTTTAATCATTTGGTAAACCACATTACTTTCACCAACTTTTGTGCGGTACAAAGGAACGCCAAATCTTTCGCAGACATCATTTACCAAAAGACTGGTAGAAAAATTACACACTACTGGCGATTTTTTATAGTGTAAATAATATAAAAGTGAAAGGGGGAGCGTATATTCTTCGCTTAAAATCTCACCATTTTCGCAAACAAAAGCCGCTCGGTCACCATCCGGGTCAAAACCAATTCCCAAATGAAGCCCCTTTTCTTTTACCAAATTGCTCAACATTTTTAAAGCCTCGGAAGAAGGTTCCGGCGCTCGGGGAAAATCTTTTTCAATCTTTTCTTTTAAAAAGAGGGGAGAAAAGTTTAAAGAAAAAAAATTACAGAAATAATGTATCTCCGAACTTACCGAACCATTAACACCATCAATACCCACTTTAAAATCACTAAAATTTTCAAATTGAGCACCAATATTCTCCTTCATTTTTTGGGCATGTTTAAAAAAAATCTCTTCTTTATTTAAAACTTCAATTTTGGGTTTTCTTTTTAATTCCTTTTTTATCTTTTCTAATTTTAATAATCGGATCTCCTTTTCAAATAAAAATCTGCCGGCTTTCACAAATTTTAAACCGTTTTCATCAACGGGATTGTGAGAGGCGGTAATTACTATTCCCGGCAGCTTAAATTCTTTCGAAGCAAAAACTAAGGTTGGGGTCGGGATAATCCCGCAATCAATAACATCCTTACCACTTTGAAAAATTCCCGCTAATGCGGAAAAATAAAAAACTTCGGAACTTGGTCGGGTATCATATCCGACCAAAATTTTTTCTTCTTTTTGTTTCTTACTAAAAAGATAAGAAAAAGAAAAAAAATCAAAAGGAAAAACCTCCAAAAAAGCCTTTCCCCGTAAGCCGGAAACACTAAATTTATACATAAACTATTATAAATAATCAAAAAATTAAAATCAAATATTTTGACTTCTGAAATATTTTTGTTATAATTTTTAAAAAATGAAAAAAACTCCTTTTTACGAAAAACATTTGGAATTTAATGGCAAGATTATTAATTTTTTTTCTTATCTGATGCCCATCTCTTATTCGACGATTAAAGAAGAAGTCCTGGCGGTAAGAAATAATTGCGGTCTTTTTGATGTTTCCCATATGGGAAGGATTGAGATAAGCGGGAAAAATTATAAAGAATTTGTTAATTACTTGATTACCAACGATGTCTTTTCTTTAAAAGAATATCAGGCCTGCTATGCCTGCATGTTAACGGAAGATGGGGGGATTGTTGATGACCTGGTCTGCTATAATTTACCCGAGCGAATCCTTTTGGTTGTTAATTGTGCTAATATTGAGAAAGATTTTTTCCATATTGTCAGCAATAACAAATTTAATTGTGATGTGAAGAATATTTCTGATGATATTTGTCAATTGGCTTTACAGGGGAAAAAGGCGGAAGCTCTTTTGGCTAAATTTACCGATTTTGACCTTAAAAGTATAAACTTCTATTTTGCTAAAAGAATAAAGGTTTTCGGGATACCGATGCTTGTCTCCCGAACCGGTTATACCGGTGAAGATGGTTTTGAACTTTATTTTGAACGCCAATATGCCCATTTTGTTTGGGATGCGTTTTTTGAAAAAGGAAAAGATTTTTCCCTCCGGCCTTGTGGCTTAGGTGCCCGTGATATGTTGCGGTTAGAAATGGGTTATTGTCTTTATGGTCAAGATATTGACGAAGATAAAAATCCCTTAGAGGCCAATCTTTCTTTTGTGGTGAAATTTAACAAAGATTTTATTGGTAAATCCGCCCTAAAAAAAATAAAAGAAAATGGGTTAAAAAGAAAGCTCTGCGGGATAAAATTTGATGGCAAAGTAATTCCCCGACCAAAAGCAAAAATTTATTCAAAAGAAAAAAAGGAAATTGGTTTTATCACCAGTGGCACCTTTTCTTTTACTCTAAATTGTGGAATTGCTTTGGGGTATGTGGATAGCAATTATTCTTTGGTGGGCAATAAGGTTTATTTAGAAGAAGAAAAAATAGGTGAGATTGTAAAATTACCATTTTATCAGTATGGTAGTATTAAAAAATTTAAAAAGGAGGAAAAATGAGTTTGGTTTTAGATGGTTTATATTATACCAAAACCCATGAATGGTTAAAAGTAGAAGATGATATTGGAATAATTGGGATTACTGATTTTGCCCAAAAGGAATTGCAAGATATTGTTTATTTTGGTATTGATGAGCATCTTATTGGGAAAAGTTTAAAAGCCAACGAGAAGTTTGGCTATGTGGAAGCGGTGAAAACGGCCAGTGATTTATACTTACCCATTTCGGGCGAAATTATTGAGATAAATAAAGAGATAATTGATAATCCCGCATTAGTAAATCAAGACCCTTACGGTCGTGGTTGGCTTATCAAGATTAAGATAAAAGATAAAGAAGAGTTGAAAAATTTATTAAATAGTGAAGAATATAAAAAACATATTGGGGAAGCATAGTATGTTTATTCCTCATAGCGAAGAAGAAATAAGAGAGATGCTTAGTTATCTTTCGGTAAGAAATTTGGATGAACTTTTTTTAACTATTCCGAACGATTTAAAATTCGAAATTAAAGAAGAAAAAATTGAAGTATTAAAAGAATCAGAGATAAGAAAGGAGTTAAAAAAGATAGCGAAAGAAAATAAAAATCTTAATGAATATATTTCCTTTCTGGGTGGTGGTATTTACGACCATTATATTCCGGCTTGTATTGACCAGATTGTGTTGCGGAGCGAATTTTACACTGCTTATACTCCTTATCAACCGGAAGTTTCCCAAGGTACTTTACAAGCGATGTTTGAATTTCAATCGTTAATTTGCGACCTTTTTAAAATGGATGTGGCTACTGCTTCCCATTATGATGGTGGGACGGCTTTAGCGGAAAGCATTTATATAATGAAAAAGAAAGGTTATAAAAATTGTTTAATTGCTAAAGGGATATCACCATTTCATTTAAAAATAATCAAAACTTATTTTTTGGGTCAAGATTTAAATTTCGAGGAAATTCCTTTAAAGGATTTTACCATTGATTTAGACTATTTAGAAAAGAAAGCGAAGGAATTGGCCGGCAATTTCTTTTTTGTCTTTCAAACGCCTAATTTCTTTGGTTTTTTAGAAGAAGTGGATGTTATTAGCAATATTGTGAAAAAAAGAAACGGGAAATTAATAGTTGCTTGCGACCCAATTTCTTTAGCAATTTTAAAACCACCAGGAGAATACGATGCTGATTTAGCCACTGCTGAAGGCCAATCTTTGGGGCTTTATCCTTCTTTTGGAGGTCCCCTTTTAGGAATTTTGACCGCCAAGAAAGAGTATATCCGCGATTTGCCGGGAAGAATTTGTGGCCAAACGGTAGATAAAGAAGGCAAAATCGGTTATGTTACGGTGTTACAAACAAGAGAACAACATATTCGAAGGGAAAAGGCAACCTCTAATATTTGCACCAATCAACAACTTTGTGCTTTAAGGGCAGCCATTTACCTTTCTTTAATGGGTAAAGAAGGGCTTAAAAAGGTTTTTTATCTTTCTTTTTGTAAAAGTCATTATCTTTACGAAAACTTATTAAATTTAGGCTTTTTTGAAGAAGTCACAAAAAAACCTTTTTTCAAGGAATTTACTATTAAAAGCAAAATACCGGTAAAAGAAATTTTTGAAAAATGTGAAAAAGAAAAGATTTATCCCGGAATTTCTCTTTTTGAAATCTATCAAGAGGAAACCTTTAGGGACCTTCTTTTAATTGCGGTTACCGAAAAGAAAAAGAAAGAAGAATTGGATTATTTTGTTGAAGTTTTAAAAAGGAGTTTTTAATGGAATGTAACATTAAAAGGAATTTAGCTTTTTGTAATTGTTCTTATCCGGGGTGCGAAAAAAAAGGTAAATGTTGCGAATGTCTTCACTACCATTTAAAAAGAAAAGAAGTTCCGGCTTGCTTTTTTCCCAAGGAGATTGAGAAGACTTACGATCGTTCAATTGAAAATTTTATAAAAAATTATCAAAGGTAAGATGCTGGAAAAATTGATTAAAGAATATTCTAAAAAGGGAAAATTTAACGATTATTTTGGCGATTGCGATGTGAAAGAACGCGATTTAGAAAAGGAGCTTCCCGAGAATTTAAGAAGAAAGGAATTTTCTTTTATTGAAGTTTCCGAAGTAGAAGTAATTCGGCATTTTATCCGTCTCTCCTCGTTAAATTACCATTTGGATAAAGGTATTTATCCCTTAGGAAGTTGCACGATGAAACATAATCCTAAAGTAAACGAAGAAGTAAGTAGTTATGAAGGTTTTCTCTATCTCCACCCGCTACAAAAAGAAGATGATGTCCAGGGAGCCTTAAAAATAATGTATGAACTTAGCTATTTTTTAAAAGAGATTTCCGGGATGGATGGGGTAACTCTTTCTCCGCCCGCGGGTGCCAGTGGCGAGTTAACCGCCATGTTGGTGATTAAGAAATATTTTTTAGATAAAAGAGAAGAACGGAAAATCGTTTTGATTCCTGATTCGGCTCACGGTACTAATCCAGCAAGTGTTAGTATGGCGGGGTTTGTCTCCCAGACAATAAAATCTAATAGCGAAGGGATGATTGATTTGGATGATTTTAGAAAAAATCTAAATGAAAATGTTGCCTGCCTAATGATTACCAATCCTAATACCTTGGGAATTTTTGAAAAGAATATCAAAATAATCGCGGAAGAGTTACATAAATATGGTGCCTTATTATATTTAGATGGTGCCAATCTTAACGCCTATTGCGGAATTCACCGTCCCGGTGATGCCGGTGTTGATATTATGCATTTTAATCTTCATAAAACCTTCTCGACTCCCCATGGTGGCGGTGGTCCGGGAGCTGGACCAGTAGGTGCCAAAGCCTTTTTAGTTCCCTATTTACCAAATCCTAAAATTGAAAAAAATGGTGAAAAATATTATTTTAAATATGATAAAGAATCCATTGGTAAAACTGCCAGTTTTTATGGTAACTTTAATGTTTTTGTAAAAGCTTACACCTACATAAAAATGCACGGTCTAAAAGGTTTAAAAAAGGTTTCCCAGATTGCGGTTTTAAATGCCAATTATTTAAGAAAACGATTAGCCGAAATTGGCTTTTCCTGTGAATATCAAACACCAACCTTACACGAATTTGTTTTAACCTTAAAAGATTTTAAGAAAAAAGATATTAGGGCTTTAGATATTGCCAAAAGATTATTAGACTATAATTGCCACGCACCAACTGTTTATTTTCCTTTGATTGTTAACGAAGCCTTTATGATTGAACCAACGGAAACCGAACCAAAAGAAGAATTGGAGCGATTTGTTTTCGTAATGAAAAAGATAAAAGAAGAATTAAAAGAAAATCCCGAAATGGTAAAAGCGGCTCCTCACCATACGCCGGTAAGAAGATTAGATGAAGGTAAAGCTTCTCGAGAATTAATTGTCAAATGGAGTTAACCATAAAAGAAAAAGAAGAATTAATTATTAAAATTGCTGAGCGGGTAGTTTCTTTAAGATTGACACCGATAGCAATTGTGTTGTTAGAATCTTCTAAGCCTTTAGCTTTTGCCTTTAGTCAACTTTTAGTCTTTTTTCAACCGATTGTTACTTCTATTTTCAATCCGGTACCTTACGAAAAATTAGTTTTATTATTTGAAGATCGGAATAATATTGAATTATTGATTAAAGAGATTGAAAAAAGAGAGGAGGAATATGATTCCAAAAGAAAAAATAAGAAGAATCTTAGCAACTGATTGCGGCAGTACTACGACCAAAGCGATTTTAATTGAAAAAAAGGGTGAGGAGTATCGTTTAATCGTTCGGGGTGAAGCCCCAACAACGGTCGAAGCACCTTTTGAAGATGTTACGCGCGGCGTTCTGAATGCGGTGAGGGAAGTGGAAGAATTGACTGGTATCAAAATCTTAGAAGGAGAAAAAATTATTAAACCCTATAAAAATGAGAAAGAAGGGGTAGACATTTATGTTTCCACCAGTTCGGCTGGCGGCGGTTTACAGATGATGGTCTGCGGCGTAGTTTTAACGATGACGGCGGAAAGTGCTCAAAGAGCAGCTTTGGGTGCCGGAGCAATCGTTATGGATGTTATTGCCAGTAATGACGGTCGACTGCCTCACGAAAAGATCGAAAGGATAAGAAATTTAAGACCAGATATGATTTTACTTTCGGGCGGTGTTGACGGCGGCACTATCTCGCACGTCGTAGAACTGGCAGAGTTGATAAGGGCTTCTGACCCCAAACCAAGATTTGGTGTCGGCTATAAATTACCAGTAATTTATGCGGGCAATAAAGATGCGCGGGAACATATTTTGAAAATCTTAAAAGAGCACACTGCCTTAGAAATTGTGGAAAATATTCGACCAGTTTTAGAAAGAGAGAATTTAGCCCCGGCGCGTCATAAAATTCACGATTTATTTATGGAGCATGTGATGGCTCATGCCCCTGGTTATAAAAAATTGATGGAATGGACGGATGTGCCGATTATGCCAACACCCGGAGCGGTGGGACTTTTGATTGAACAGGTTGGTAGAAGTGAAAATATTGAAGTTTTGGGAGTGGATATTGGTGGTGCCACGACCGATATCTTTTCTTGTTTTCGGGATAGAAGAGCCGAAAGTGAAGAATTGGTGTTTAATCGGACAGTAAGTGCCAATTTGGGAATGTCTTACAGTATTTCTAATGTTTTAAGGGAAGCCGGTGTTGAAAATATTATGCGCTGGATTCCTTTTAAAATTGAGGAAGGCGAATTAAGAAACCGAATAAGAAATAAAATGATAAGACCAACAACTATCCCTCACACTTTAGAAGAACTGAAAATTGAACAGGCGATCGCAAAAGAAGCCTTAAGGTTGGCATTAGAACAACACAAATCAATGGCGGTCGGTTTGAAGGGCATACAACAGGAAAGGACAATCTCCGATGCCTTTGCCCAGGCTTTGACCGGTGAAACTTTGGTGAACATGATGAGTTTAAATTTAATCATCGGTTCGGGTGGAATTCTTTCCCACGCTCCCCGAAGGGTTCAAGCGGCAATGATGATGATTGATGGTTTTTTGCCCGAAGGAGTAACTCGTTTAGCAGTTGATAGTATCTTTATGATGCCTCACCTTGGTGTTCTTTCGACAGTTCATCCCGAAGCGGCTAAACAAGTCTTTGATAAGGACTGTCTCATTAAATTGGGAACCTGTATTGCTCCAGTTGGTGAAGGTAAAGAAGGGATAAAGGTTATGAAAATAAAAATCTACAAAAAAGATGGTAGTATTATTGAAAAAGACTGTTATTACAGCGAAATTTATCTCATTCCTTTGCCAGTGGAAGAAAAAGCCAAAGTAGAAATAATTCCCGAAAGAGGCTTTGATTGTGGTGCTGGTAGGGGTAAAAAATTAGAAACCGAAGTGGAAGGTGGGGTGGTCGGAATAATAATTGATTGTCGTGGGCGTCCTTTATATTTACCAAAAGAAGAAAATAAAAGAATTGAACTTTTAAACAAATGGGCAAAGGCCGTTAACCTTTATCCCGCCTAATGGAAGAATTAGAAAAGGCCAGGGAAGCGAAGAAAGAATTAAAAAAGATAAAAAATGAATTTGAAGGGCGAGATTATCTAATAAATTTGGAAAATCAAGAATTGACTGCCCTCTGTCCTTTTACCACCAATCCCGATTTTTATGAGATAAAAATTACCTACGAGCCCAATAAAGAACTTATTGAACTTAAAAGTTTAAAATTATACTTACAAAAATTTCGCGATATCAGAATTACCCACGAATCGTTATTAAATATTATCTTTGAAGATATTGATGCTTTAATCTCACCAAAATATTTAAAAGTTGAATTAAATGTTAACATTCGTGGCGGAATAAAAACCCAAGTTATTCGGGAGAAGAGAGAAAAATAAGTTGATTGTTTATCTCTATTGGCTTATTAGTTTAACTATTGTTACCTATTTTAGCGCCCTTTTCGTGAAAAGATTTAGAGATTTTGGTTATGCTTTTTTAGTTGGTTCTTATGTTATCTATTTAGGTGCTTCCCAAATTTTTGCTACTCGGATAATAAAGTTTGATTTGGGTTTTATCGCTTTTTTTGCTCCGGCCGCAGTTTTTATCTATCCCTTTGTTGCCCAAGTTTTAGATATGATTAACGAAGTTTACGGAAGAGAAAAAACCTATCAGGCGATTATCGTGGCTTTCTTTTCGCAAGTTTTATTGGTAATTTTTATTATCTTGGTAAACAGTTTAAAACCAGCACCATTTTTTCAATACGAATCTGCCTGGCAGAATATTTTTAGATTGGGGATAAGGATTACTTTGGCTTCTTGGATTTCCTTTTTAATCTGTCAATATATTGATGCCACGATTTTTGCCTTTTTAAAAAAAAGATACGAAAAGAAAGTTTTATTAAGAAGTATCACTTCTGATGCCGTTGACCTAACTTTGGATAGTATTATTTTTATTACCATTGCTTTTTTTGGTGTTCAACCAATAATCCCTTTAATTATCGGTCAAATAGTTAGCAAAAATATAATTGGCTTTATTGATACCCCCTTTTTCCTTTGGTATAAAAAGTTAGTTAGTTAAAAAATTTGGACAATAATTCTTTATAGGTATTATAAGCCTCTTTATCAAAAAGGACAAATCTAATCTTTTTTACTTTCTTTAATTTGGGAATTAGTTCTAGGCAGGTCTTTAAGGCCACTTCCGTGGCTTCCTTTATTGGGTAACCAAAAAAGCCGGTTGAGATTGCGGGAAAGGCGATTGATGAGATATTTTTCTCTTCACAGATTTTTAAGGCATTCTCATAACATAAAGAAAGAATTTTATCTTCGGGTTTATCTTTTCCGTAAACCGGTCCTAAACAGTGGATAACATATTTATTAGGTAGTTTATAACCCTTGGTGATAACTGCTTCTCCCGGTTTAATGGGGGCATATTTTTGACATTCCTTTTCCAATTCTGGACCAGCTGCCCGATGGATAGCACCAGCAACACCACCGCCACTTCTTAAATAGGCATTAGCCGCATTCACAATAGCTTCCATATCTGGCTGTTTGGTAATATCACCCTGAACAATCTCAATTATCACTCCTTGATATTCAACACTTACCATTTTAAATAAACCGTATCACCAACTTTAATTTTCTTACTTTCAAAATATCCCTGATTCACTTCTAAGGCATATAAGAAAGGTCTTTCTGGCTGATAAACCCTTTTTTCTTCCATTGGTGTCATTCTTTGGATATCAATAATTATAAAATCTTTTGAGATAAAGGCAATATCTAAGGGAAGATAGGTATTTCTCATCCAAAAAGGATAAATCCCTTCTTTTTCAAAAACAAAAAGCATCCCTTCATTTTCGCCCAAATTTCTTCGATAAGAAAGTCCCGTTATTCTTTTTAACGGTGTATCGGCAATTTCCACATATAAAGTTTCGTTCTTTATTATTAACATCTTCTTTTCTTTTTCTAAAGAAATATTTTGGGGAAGGTTTTTCTCTTTAAATAATGACCAAAAATAAAAGATAAGTAATAAAGAAAAGATTACGGCAATAAATAAGGTTAAATAACGCATTCCGAAAAATCACAATATTCATCAAAAATATCCTTGATTATTTTCAAAATTCTTAATCGGTTATTTCTAATTGCTAAATCTTTATCCATCACAAAAACATTATCAAAAAAATCATCAATATAAGGTCTTAAAGATAAAAGATAATCTAAGGCTTTCTCATAATCTTCATTTTCTAAAGCTGCCCGATAATCTTCATAGATTTTATTGCTATAGGCTAATAATCTCTTTTCCTCCTCTTTTATTAAAAGTTCTTCATTAATCTTTTCGCTCTCTTCCCAAGTTACGCCTTTCAAAATATTTCTTACCCTTTTCTGACCAATCACAATCTTTTCAAAATCTTCTTTTTTCTCTTCCTTTAATTTTTTCAGATAGGCCAATCTTTTTAATGCCCTTTTAGGATTATACCAGATGACCTTACTTATTGCCCGAGCAAAATCATAGGAATAACCTTTTTCTTCAATATAAAGTGTCAATCTTTCTTTAAAGAAATTATTTACTTCCTCTTTAATATTTTCTTTGTCAAAATTAATCCCTAATTTTTTAAAAAGTTCTAAGTCATATTCAATCAACTCATCTAAATTAATATCTAAATTATGATGGCTGATAGTGTTAATAATATTATCTGCCTGTTTTTTTAAGCCAAAGGGGTCATAAGAGCCTTTGGGAATTTCGCCTTTGATAAAACTGGCATTAATATTATCAATTCTATCAACAATGGTTAAATAGGCACCATATTTGGTTTTTGGCAAATCTTCGTACTGTTCGTATAAAGCCTCACAAACCTCTTTCGGATAGCCAAAATGTTGAGCGTAAATACCGCCCATCTTTCCTTGAAGAGAAGTAAATTCCTTTTCCCTCACCATATTGGTTAACAAATCGGCTTTACTTAAATAGGCAATTTTTTCTAAGATTTCATTTTCCTCAAGCCTTCTTATTAAATTTTTTAATCTCTCAGTCTTATCATAAAGGGTTCCTAAACCTTCAATCCAGATAACCTTCTTCTCTTCTTCGACCAAATTTTCTAAGGGCTTTTTCAAATCTTCTAAAAAATAATATTGGGCATCTTCTAAGCGTGCCTGACAAGCCTTTTCAAACCACATCCTTATCTCTTCTAATGCCTTCTTATTCTTTAAAAACGGTTTATTTATCACACAAATAAAATAGTTAAGAAGTTCGTTATTTTTAAAAACCGCCAAAGCGTGGAGATAATTTTTTAAACCAGTAATAATAACTTCTTTTGGTAAAGAAAGATACTTTTTGGCAAAGGCGCATAAAATCAAAGAAGGATATTCACAGATATTTAACATCTGATAAATCAATTCTTTATCTGCCAATATCTCCCCACCAATCTTTTTTAAAATCTTATTTAAATTTTTATAAAAAATCTTCTCCCTTTCTTCGTAAAGACAAATAACACCGTTCTTTCTCATAATTTTAAAGTAATCCCGAGCATTATTTATCTTTATCGGCAAAAATGATTTATCCCGATGGGGATAAGTGAGATTACTACTTTTTATATCATCAACTTTAAATTTGATAACTTTATCATTAAAAAGGCAAAGAAGCGAATGGATTGGTCGGGCATAGCGTAATTCCTTAGAGATTTTCATTGTCTTGGGGAAAGGAATATCTTTTAATAAATTAGGCAAAAAGGAAGAAAGGATTTTTTCAATCTTTTCGCCGCCAACCTTTTTCTTTAAAAAAAGATACTCTTTCTCCCCAATTTTTTTAATAATAATATCCTTTTCCTTTGCCTTATGAGCTTTTAAAAAACCTCTTCCTTGCTCCGTTAATTTATTATGCTCATCAAAGGCAATATTTTTTGGTGGTCCTTGGATTTCAATAAATTTTATCTTTCTCTTTAAAGGAAGTCCCACACAAAGAAAACCAATCCTTCTTGGTGTGAAAAAGAGATTGATATTCTCGTATTCAATCTCCTGCTCTTTTAAAAATTGACAAAACTGCTCTTTTAAATACCCAACGGCCGGTTGGATATAACCAGTTGGCAGTTCCTCACTCAAAATTTCTAACAAAAAATAATTCTTCATAATTTTTAATGGAAGTTCTTACTGGTATTTTTCTTGGTCTTAACCAATATTTAGTGATTCTTTTAGCAATTTTTGATTTTTCATAATATCTTTTCCAATTGGGGAAAAAGAAAAGCGAAAGATGGATAAGAAAAGCCAGCGTAATAAAAGTAGCAAAAATTCCCCAGAAACCGCCAACCAATTTATCTAACCAAGATAAGAAAAGCACCTTAAATATTTCCGAAAGGATTTTTCCCAAAAATTTAAAAATAAAAAAGACAAGAAAAAAAATAACAATAAAAGCAATCACCCTAATAATCCTTGTGTCCCCAAAATGCTTAGCCAATTCGGGATAAAAACGGTTAGCCAGAAAGATACCCAAAATAAAACCCAAAAAACCACTGGCACTTTGGGTAAAACCCAACTTTAGCCCTTGGAAAAAGCCAAAAATTAAAATAATAACAATTAAAATATCCAAAACCATATAATAAAAATAACAAAATATTTCTAATTGTCAAATTTTACTTATTCACCAATAATCTCCAAATGCCAGTTTTAAGCCCAGAAAAAGAGCTAAAAATAGGGGTAAGATAGATAGGTTCTTTTTCGTTATATTATATGGTTGTAAATATGAGGGGTTTTATCTTCATAAGAATTTTCCCAATATTTAAAAGAATTGAAGATAAAAGAAAAGGAAATCCTATTCCCCGAATAGTCTACTGGATAGTCCCCTATCAGATTAATTGGTATGGGAAATATTATTTAAAATTTAAAACCGGTAAAAGTTATAACCAAAATTGCTAACTTTATCTTTCTTATTAGAATAAAGAAAAGAATAAAGATAACATTCAAAATTATTATATTCAAATCTTTTTGGTTTATTATCCTTTTGGAACAGGTTTTTATGTCCAGCAATTTTATTAAAATTAAAAATGAAAGTAATTTTTATCTTTGAAATATGAGCTTGGTAGTTTTTTGGTAATCACCGGCAATAAATCGACAAATATAAACGCCGTTGGCAACCAACTTGCCGGTATTGTCGCTTCCGTCCCAATTGGCGGTGTACCGGCCGCGCTTTTGGGTTTCATTAATAAGGACTTTGACTATTCTTCCAGTAATATCATAAATTTCAATTACCACTGGCTTTTCTTTATCTAAAAGGTAATGAATTTGGGTTGTGCGATAAAAGGGATTGGGAAAAGGTGGAAAGAGTTTGGTCTCTTTAATCTCAAGGTCTTGCCATCTAAATTCTTCTTTCTCTTTGATAGCCGGAATGCCACCCAGAGTTTGCCAAAAGCCGATGTGGGCTAAGAAGTTTCCCATCATCCAGCCGATAGCCGTTTGTCCCACCGTTATTCCAACTTGATAAACACCGCTCACATCACCACCGCCCATTGCCCATACTTGCCAATCGCAACGATGTTGTTGGGCAAAAAGGGTAACAATAAAAATTAATAAAATAAAAGGATACCGCATAAGCTATTCTCTTTTCTTTAATTCTGCTTTTAAAAGTTCAAGCTCTTCACGCAGTTTTTGATTCTCTTCGTAAAGCGCTTGAATAGCCACAAAAAGCACACCATCAGCATCCGCCATATTTATTGCTTTATCACTTTCACCAACACCAAAAGCTTTATAGAAATCTTCGGCGATGGGTCCAATATGTTTTACCGTTTCTTCTTGTCCTTTTATTCGGTAATACCTTATTGGTAATTGGGCAAGAAGTTTTAATAATTCTTTTTTGTCAACCGATGAAAAATCGGTGATATTTTTCATATCACTGATACCTGACCAGGAATTAGAATTAGGTGCTAAATAAACACCAGAAGTCATTGGGCCATTTGAGAAAAACCAAGTTCCACCCCGCGCCCGCACACGGAATTGGTTTACTCCCGTGGTATAAACTGATTCCAAAAGAAAATTTGTTGAATCGCTCCATACAAAACAACCGCCATGATTTGCCCGAGCATATTTACCAGCAGCCAAACTACTATATCCACGAGCAATATTATTAAACCCACCGGGTACTGTTGCATAATTACCGGATGCAGTGTCACCATATCCGCCACCGACAAAAGCGTAATTACCTGATGCGGCGTTGCCAAATCCGCCACCGACAAAGGCATAGCTACCTGAGGCAATATTTCCGCTTCCGCCAACAACTGCTGCGTAATTTCTATTTGTTCTATTATAATATCCGCCGCCAACGAAAGTATAAGCAGAATCTGCTGTGTTCCAAAATCCGCCGCCGACAAAGGCATGGCTACCTAATGCTTTGTTAAGTTCACCACCGCCAACAAAGGAATTATTACCTGATGCCTCATTGTTAGATCCGCCGCCAACGAAAGCACGGTTACCTGCAATATTTGAGCTTCCGCCAACAACTGCTGCGATATATCCATTTGCTCTGTTATTAGATCCGCCGCCAACGAAAGCATAAGAAGAATCTGCTTTGTTTCTAAATCCGCCACCAACAAAAGTATAATTACCCGAGGCGGTATCACCATTTCCGCCACCGACAAAGGCATAGTTACCTGAGGCAATATTTCCGCTTCCGCCAACAACTGCTGCGATATATCCATTTGCTCTGTTATTAGATCCGCCGCCAACGAAAGTATAAACACTATCAGCTTTGTTCTTATATCCACCACTTACGGTAGCATACGACTGTGTTGCTTTATTACCGTAACCCCCTCCTACTGTGCAATAATCATAATTCATTGCTGAAGTCCCGGTTGTACAGGCAATACCAAGATTGATATGGGTATAGCGATAATTTCCGTAAAGCATATTATTAACTCCACCTCGGGCAATGCCTAAGGGACGAATAGTATAAAGAACCGAGTCCGGTGTCCCTCTTACCCAGTCGTTATCACTATCATCATTTGCTGGTGCCCAAGTTGTTCCATTCCATTTTAATACTTGATTAATGTTTGCCCCCATCCGATTTAAATCAGCACCCGTGATAGTGCCATCGATTATCATTTGGCTGGTGATTGAGTTTAGTTGGTTTTCATTTACATAGCGGTTATCGAAGTCGGTGGTATCTTTTCCTTGTAATCGGTGGGCGTTAGCGGCGGTTTGGACACTTTCTGGGGTTGGTGCGGTTCGGGCGTAATCGGCGGTATCGGTGTAAGGTGCTTTAAAGTTGAGGGCGACATCATTTCTGGTGATGGTGCCATCGATTATCATTTGGCTGGTGATTGAGTTTGGTTGGTTTTCATTTACATAGCGGTTATCGAAGTCGGTGGTATCTTTTCCTTGTAATCGGTGGGCGTTAGCGGCGGTTTGGACACTTTCTGGGGTTGGTGCGGTTCGGGCGTAATCGGCGGTATCGGTGTAGGCTGAATGTTGTGATAAATAACTATAAGCAGTGGAAACAATCCTTAATCTTGGTGTCAACTCCGATGCGCTACCAACTTGAAGACTTAGCCACATTTGTCCGTTTTCCGGAACAGCATTGATTGGATTTACCGCACCCAGAAGAACGGAGAAAAGCCCTTCTTTTACTAAAACTCTCTGGGTTTCGCTCCAAAATGGGGTTCCACCGATTGGTTGGGTATAAAGTCTAAATGTCAACTGATAAGTATCAGTAGGAACTGGATTGCCAAGGGTATCGGTTAATCTACCTTGGTAAGAAAACATCTTGGGGATTGTTATCGCATCATTGTAAGTTAAAGATGATTGACGGGCAGGTTCTTTTAGTTGGGAATGATGAATGATGAAGGTATTGTCGCTTGCTTCCGCAATTAAAGTAATAAAAATAAAAAAAATTGCTATTTTTTTCATCCCTCCTCCTTTTTAATCGCCATTATAATATATTATAATAAATTATAATAAATTTTTACTTTAATGTCAAGAAGAAAATTTGATTAAATTTAATGAATTTTTAACTGGAGAAATTGATGGATTTTCTCAGCTAATTTTCGGGGAATTATTTTGGCTAGCTCTTCGATTTTGGCATTTTTTATTCCTTCAATGCTACCAAAGGTATTTAAAAGTAAAAGTTTTCTTTTTTCACCAATCCCTTTAATCTCATCCAAGATTGATTTCTTTAGGCTTTTCTTTCTTAATTTTTTATGATAAGTAATGGCAAAGCGATGGGCTTCGTCTCTTATCCTTTTTAATAATTTTAAAGCCGGTGAGTAGGCCGGAATAGAAATAACTTTACCATCTTCAAAATATAAAGTATCACTCTTTTTGGCAAAAGCCAATATGGGGATATCTTCTTTAAATTCTTTATAAACCTTATTAGCAACGGCCAAATGACCTTTACCACCATCTACTAATACCAAGTCGGGCAAAGGTTTATTTTCTTCAATCAATCTTTTTAACCGCCTTCTTAAAACCTCAGTCATCATTCCGTAATCATCTTGGCCACTAATGGTTTTTATTTTAAATCTTCGGTATTCACTCTTTTTGGGATTTATTCCCTCAAAAACAATAATGGAACCACAAGCATATTTACCTCCCAAATTGGAGATGTCAACCCCTTCAATTCTCATTGGTGTTTTTGGTAGTGATAAATAATTACCGAGCTCAACATTGGCTTTCGGTAGCTGGGGAGTCGGTAAGATTTCTAACAGTTTAATTTCGGCATTTTTGTTGGCCAAAGAAAGCAGTTTTTTCTTTTCACCTCTTTGGGGAATAGTTATCTTTAACTTTATTTTCCTTCTCTTTTCAATCGTTTCAATAAAAATTTCCGTATTTTCTACCTTTTTGGGCAGAATAATCTCATCCGGAATATCATAGCTGTGAAGATAAACCGAAGATAATAAAGATTCTAAGATTTCTTCATCAGTGTTGGTCAACGGTAAATTAAAAGGATATTCTTCTTTACTGATCAATTTTCCTTCTCTAATTTTTAGAATGAGACAGACCGCCAAATTTTTCTCTTTCGCCAGCCCCACCACATCCATCGATTTTTTTTCATTAAAAATCACTTCGTGTTTCTTTCGCAATTCTTGCAAGGCAAAAAGTTGGTTTCTTAAAATTGCTGCCTTTTCAAAATCTTCTTTTGCGGCAGCTCGCCACATCTTCTTTTCAATCTCTTTAATGAGATTTTCGCTTTTTCCCGAAAGAAATTCAATCACCTCTTTTACTCTTTCTTGATATAATTCTTTATCCACATTATTTTGACAAGGACCTAAACAGAGATTAAGCCGATAGTTTAAGCACGGTCTTTCCGGAATGGTTAGCGGTAGTTTTTTATTACAGGTTCTTATTTTAAAGATTCTTTTTACCAATCTTAATGCCTGCCTTAAATTTTTTGCCGAAGTATAGGGACCAAACAATATGGAGCCGTCTTTTTTTAAATTTCTGGTGGGAAAGATACGCGGATATTCTTCATTGATAGTAATTTTTAAATAGGGAAATTTTTTGTCATCCTTTAAGCGGATATTATATTTTGGTTTATTTATCTTAATTAAATTATCTTCTAAAATTAAAGCATCACTTTCTGAAGAAGTAACAATAATATCTAAATCGGCAATTTCTCTTATTAAAGAATTTCTTCTAATATCCGGTTGGGGAGAAAGATAATATTTTAATCTCTCTTTTAAATTTCGGGCTTTGCCGATATAGATAATTTTCCCTTCTTTATTTTTAAAAAGATAAACACCACAAGTGGTGGGAGCATTGTTGATTTTATTAATGAGACTCTCATGAAGCATTTAGCCTTTGACCACTCCCAAAGGCCTCATTTTGCAAACCCTTTTTGATATCCCAGCATTATGGCAGACATCAACAACCACATCAACATCTTTGTAGGCATCAGGAACTTCCTCCCTTAAGACTTCTTTACTGGCAGCCATTACAATAATATTTTTTCTTTTTAATTCTTGGGCAATATCACGATTTTTAGTTTCTCTTAATGCTTTTTCCCGTGACCAGACTCTTCCCGCACCATGGCAGGTGGAACCAAAAGTTTCTTCAAAGGCTCTTTGAGTTCCCACCAAAAGATAAGAATTTGTTCCCATATCACCAGGAATGATAACTGGTTGCCCAATCTTACGATATTCTTCCGGAATTTGGGGATGATTTGGCGGAAATGCTCGCGTGGCGCCTTTCCGGTGGACACAAACAAGTTTTTTTTGTCCATTTATGATATGCTCTTCAAACTTCGCAATATTATGGGCAACATCATAAATCAAGTCCATTCCTAATTCCTCTACTGGTTTTTTAAATACCTGGCTGAAAGCTTCTCTTACCCAATGGGTAATACATTGGCGGTTTGCCCAGGCATAATTAGCTGCACAAACCATCACACTGTAATATTCTCGACCTTCAGGTGATTCAATTGGAGCGCAAGCCAATTGTTGGTCAGGAAGATGGATTCCGTATTTTTGAACGGCCTTCCTTAAATTTCTTATCGCATCGTCGCAGATTTGGTAACCAAGTCCCCGAGAACCAGTATGAATCATCACGGTAATCATTCCTTTTTCTAAACCAAAGACTTTAGCCGATTCTTGGTCATAAATTTCTTCAATAACCTGGATCTCTAAAAAATGGTTACCGGCTCCTAAAGTGCCTAATTGGGGAGTTCCTCTTTCTAAAGCCCTTTTTGATACCAAATCAGGACGGGCACCTTTCATCTGGCCGTTTTCTTCAGTAAAATGTAAATCCCTTTCGGTACCAAATCCTTTTTCGTACGCCCAGCGAGCACCTTTTTCTAATACCTCCATTACCTCTTTTTGGGAAATTCTTATTTTGCCAGTAGAACCAACACCGGAAGGAACATTATGAAAGATACTTCTTACCAATTGTTCTAAAAGCTCGGTTTTTAAATCCTTAATTGTCAAATTGGTTTTTAAAAGTCTTACTCCACAATTGATATCATAACCAACGCCACCGGGCGAAATTACTCCTTCCTTCACATCAAAAGCCGCTACGCCCCCAATAGCAAAGCCATAACCCCAATGAATATCCGGCATCGCCAAAGAATACTTTAAAATTCCTGGAAGGGTAGCCACATTACAGACCTGTTCCAAAGCCATTTCTTCTTTGATGTGGGCTAAAAGCCGTTCGTCACAATAAACAATCCCGTCAACCCGCATGTCCGCCCGGTAAGATTTGGGTACTTTATAGCGCCAGTCATCAATTTTAATTAAAGGACCTTTCCAACCATTAGCCATAGATAACCTCCAATTATAAATAATTATAGAAAAATAAACTATTTTCGTCAATGTGATTAAAATATCATCCTTTTCTTTCAAAAAATTTCCGTTATTTTTTAGAAAAAATTACCCAGTAATAATTTGATTTTTTATCAATTTTTAATATATTTTAAAGATGGCTTTTTATTTTGCTAATAGTAACCAAAAAGAAGCGGAGATTTTAATTTTGGGGATTGGTTATGACCGGACTTCTTCTTTTCTTAGCGGTTCCCGTTTTGCTCCTAATTTAATTAGGGAAGGAGCAGAAAATATCGAGACCTATAGTCCTTATTTTAAAAGGGATTTGAGTGAATTAAAAATTTGTGATTTAGGAAATTTTTATTTTCCAAGGGAAAAACCCGAGGAGTTTATTTCCGAAACAAAAAATTTTATCCAAAAACTGCTTAAAGAAAAGAAAAAATTAATTATCCTTGGTGGCGAACATACGATTTCTTTACCAGTAATAATGGCTTTTAAAGAATATTACCCAGACTTGGTGGTGATTATTTTTGATGCCCATTCCGATTTGCGGGAAGAATTTTTGGGCGAGAAGTTTTGTCACGCGACAGTAGCCAAAAGAATTTTAGAATTGGTTGGTGAAGATAACCTTTATCAATTTGGCATCCGCTCTTTAACCAAAGATTGTCGCCAAAAGAATAAGCATCTTTTTTTATTTGATGTGTTAAAACCTTTAAAAAAAGTTTTTAAATCCTTGAAAAATAAAAAAATTTATTTATCATTAGATTTGGATGTTTTAGATATGGGATTATTACCAGCGGTTCAGACGCCGGTACCGGGTGGAATTACCTTTTCGGAATTAATCACCGCTTTTCAGTTGTTAAAAAATTTAAAAATTGTTGGTGCTGATATAGTTGAATTTTCTCCCCTTTTAAACCATCCCTTCCCTTATGCCTCCCTTTGTGCCGAAATTCTTCGGGAGGTTATTTTCACCATCAAATAAATATGTGCTGTCAAGTTTGTAATCTTTTTAACATTTGTAAAAATAAAAATGAAAGTTGTTGTGAAAAATGTCCCTATTTTGATTCTTGTATGGCGATGACGAAAGCGGATAAAAGGGAAAAGGTTATTTATAACAAAAAAATAAAAAAGAAAAAATAAAAGGAGGTAAAATGTGTTGTGAAATCTGCCCCGATTATAATGATTGTGAAATGGCCGGATACCTAAAAGAAAATTGTTGCGAAGAATGCCCTGATTACGAAGAATGTATGGGGCAGGTAAAAGAAGATTTTTAATTAATCATTTATTGACTTTATCGGGAAATTTCTTTAATATTGTTAAAATATATCTAAAAGGAGTTAAAAATGAAAAGAGTGAGTCTTTTAGTTTTCCTAATTTTTCTTTTCTCTTCCTGTCAGGAAGAAAAGCCGGTAATAAAAATCGGAAATAAGAAAATTACCAAAAAAGAGATTCTTGCGCAAATTCCTGCCGATATCACTTTAACTTCGGAAAATCTGGTGCCAATTTTAGAAAGGATTGTGAATAGTGAACTTATCTACTTAGCAGCCAAAGAAAAAGGGTTAACAAAAGATAAAATGTTACAGCTTAAACTGCGGGCCTTGGAAAGGGATTTTTTTGCTAATGCCTTAATTGAAGAAGAAGCCAAAAAGATTACCGTTTCGCAAAAAGAGATTTTGGATTATTACAACCAACATAAAGAGGATTTTCTTTGTGAAGTGAAAATAAGAAGGATTGTGGTGGCGGATGAAAATTTAGCCAGCCGAATTTATGAAGAATTAAAAAAAGGAAAAGATTTTCTTTCTTTAGCCAAAGAATATTCTCAAGACCAACTTTTACCCCAAGGTGAAGAGTCGAAATATTTTCCCCGAGGATTTTTAACGGATCCAATTTTGGAAGAACAAATTTTTTCTTTGAAGATCAACGAATTCACCTCGCCACTAAAATCCCAGGAAGGTTATCAAATTATTCAATTGGTTGATAAGAAAAAGGTAAAGAAAGATATCGCTTTGAGCGAAGTTGAAAATTATATTCAGCAAATATTACAATATAAAAAAGGTTACGAAATGCTTAATAAACTGCTTCTTGATTTGAAAGAAAAATACAAAGTGAGCTATTATCCGGAAAATTTTTTTAAATGATTTGGTCGCTTTGGTTTTTTTTTGCTCTCACTTTTCCGTATGATTATATTATTGCTTATGTTGACGACGATATTATTCTTTATTCCGAATTTCAAAAAAATTATCTTTTAATAAAAAAGAGTTTTCCCACCAGCGATACCTTGATATTGAAGGATTCTTTACTACACAATCTAATCAATACAAAGATTATTACCAAAGAAGCAGAAAAAGAGACGATTTCCCTAAAAGAAAAGGAGTTAGAGGAAGTTTTGAAAGAACGGTTGGCGAAATTAAAAGAAAATCCTTCTTTCAACGAACAACTTTTTGAGGAGTTTAAAGAGTTTTTTAAAAATAATCTTCGTCAAGAATTGTTGATTCAAAAATTGTTAGCGAAAAAAAACTTATTAAATATTACGATAACGCCATTAGAATTGAAAAATTTTTACGAAGCCACAAAAGATTCTTTAGCCAAGATGCCGGCGATTTGCGAGCTCGCCCACATCTTTTTGCCGGTATTACCGAAAAAGGAAAAAGAAGAAGAAGCCCAAAGAAAAATTACCGAGATTTACGAAATTTTACTCCGGGGTGGCGATTTTGAAGAAATTTGTAAAAGTTTTTCCGAAGATAAAAAAACCAAAGAATTGGGCGGTTATTTAGGAGAATTTTTTATTGATAGTCTACCCGAAGAATTCCGAAAGGCGATAGAAAAATTGAAAGTTAATGAATATTCTTTACCTTTTAGAAGTCAATATGGTTATCATATTGTGAAAAAATTGGGCGAAGATAAAAAGAAAGTGAAGATTGCCCACATCTTGATAAAGGTTTCGCTTTCCAAAGAAGATACTTTAGAAACCAAAAAATTACTTTTAAAAATTAGAGAAAGAGCATTAAAAGGCGAAGATTTTTCCCGTTTGGTAAAAGAATATTCTTATGATTTAGAAACTAAAGAAAAGGGTGGTTATTTGGGAGAGTTTGTTATTGAGCTTCTTTCTTCACCTTTTAGAGAGGTTTGCGAAAAACTGGATAGTGGTGATATCTCCGAACCGGTTTTATCCCCCGAAGGTTTCCATTTGATAAAGATATTAAAAAAGAAAAAAGAAAGATTACTATCTTTTTCCGAAATTCAGGATGATTTAAGGAATTTTCTTTATCAAAAAAAATTGAAAGAGATAATTGATGATTATTTAAAAAAATTGAAGGAGAATTATTTTATAAAAATTAATAGTTAAATGACCGGGTTTGTTTTTTATCTTTTTTTGGCAACGGTTCCGATTGATTCTTTTACCCATTCCTCTTGGGGAGACAAGGAAATACCAATTTTTCTCTATTTTAAGTTTAAAAATTTTCCCCTTCCTTTAAAAATAGATTGGGGTGACGGTAAAATTGAGAGTTTAGAGGTTAAATGGATAATTTACGAAGCTGAGCATAAATACGAGATGCCCGGAAAGTACGTAATAAAAGTGAAAATTGGTAGCGATTATTGGCTTACCACTGATACCGTTACTGTTTTTGAAGAACTTTTTATGGGAAAAATTTCCCTTCCAGCAATGATTTATGGAAGTTGTGCCTTAGATAAAAAGGAAGATATTTTTTATATCGGTGATATCCAAGGTAATTTCTATGCCTTTGATTTGTTCGGTCAAATAAAGTTTAATTATTTTGCCGGTGGTGAAATTTACGGCAGTCCCTTAGTGGTTGAAAGTCTTATCTATTTTGGTGCCGATTCTTTTTTATATTGTGTAGATAAAAAGGGAAGATTGGTTTTTAAAAACAAATTATCGGGTAAAATTTATAATACCCCTTCATTTTTATCGCCGGATAAAATAGTTATTTCTACCGACGACGGTCGGCTCTATTTTTTTAATCTTTTCGGTAAAAAAATTAAAGAGTTAAAATTTCCTTCCGAACTTAGTGATATTTCTCTTGATGAGAAGAATAATTTGATTTTTACCTGCGCTTCAACTATCTATTCTTTAAATCCGAAAGGGAAAATTAATTTTAAATTCTCTTCTTTGGAAGATGAGGAATTTTATCCCGCACCCATTGTGACTAAAGATTACATAATTTGCGGTTGTGAAGATGGTTATCTCTATTTTTTAGATAAGAAAAAAGGAAGGCTAATAAAAAGAGTTCTTACTTTTGATGAGGAGGCTATAAAATGTGAGCCGGTAATTGACGAAGAAGGGAAAATCTATTTTGGCGATGAAGGTGGTCGATTGTATCGCTATGATCATCAACAGTTGCGCGCGCTCTTTGAGGCCGAGGATGCGATTAATGCTTCCCCCTTGATTATTAAAAATGAGAACGAAAAAATAATTTTTATTGTTGACGAAAGCGGTTATCTGTATGCTTTGACGGAAAAAAAATTACTCTTCCGTTTAGAAATTGCTTCTTCCGAAAAGGATTTATACCAGACTCCTTCCTTCCTTTTTACTAAAGGAAAATTGATCATCCCTTCTTGGGATGGTTTTCTTTATGCCTTTAATATTGGCGGTCAATTAGTTAAAAGTGAATGGTATGCTTATCGGGCAAACTTTTTCCGTAACGGCAAGATAAATAAATGATTGAATTTTTTTTTGGTTTTTGGCTTTTTAGTTTTTTCTGTCAAGCCGACCTTTATGGGGAATTCATTTTAACTAATGAAGTTGGATTGTTTGCTCCTCCCAAAAACACTTTTTTTTCTTTACTTTTTCACAAAAAATCTTTACTTTTTTTAGAAAATAGTAATAAAATAATTCTTTATGGTGAAAGACTTTTTAAACCTTTAGTTTTTGATGCCGAAGGAAATTATTTAGGTTATTTAGAAACCGCTTTTTATGACGCCAAAAAATTTGAAGATAAAAATAAAGAATTAATAGCGGTTCCTTTTGGCAATGTTTTAAAGTTTTATCGTTTAAAAAATAAAACGTTGACTTTCTCTCAACAATTAAGGCTTAATGAATATATTATCAGCTTTGATTTTTTAAAAAAAAGAGCCGATTCTTTTTTAGTTATTTTAAGCCTTAGCGACAAAAAGGAAAATAAAATAAGAATTTATAATCAGAAATTTAAATTGCTAACGGAAAAGGCAATAAAAGAAAAAATTTTTGTCAATAATCTTTTTGATACGCTCATCTTAGGAATTACCGAAGATTTTAAAAAAATTATTCTTTGGGATATCAAATTAAATACCTTATGGGAATTCAACCTTAAAAATTTATTAATTACTGATTTCGCAACTACTGACAGTTTTTTGATACTGGCTACCAGTGACCAAAATAAGGAGAAAGGTCTTCTTTATTTCTTAACATTGAAGAACGGCAAAATTTTTAAGACCTTTCCCGAAGATAGTTTTTACCTTTTGGGTTTTAGTGGAGTAAAAATTGCTGATTTGGATAACGACGGCATAAAAGAAGTGTGTGTGAGTGCCTTTGGGAAAAAAGGAGAAGTATTAATTTTTAAATGGCTAAAAGAAAAATTAATTTTTAAAAAAAGACTTTCTTTTCCCGCCCAAATACCGGTAAGGCCAGAAGTGAACACCTTTCTTTTAGAAATTAATGATTTCATTGAGGATAAAGATAAAAATAAAGAATTACTTTTATTAGTTACTTATGAACAAAAAAACTCCTTGCCCTTGCCTAACAATTTTATTGCCGGTAACATTTTGCTTTTAGATAATAAGTTAAAAGATATTGCCCAATTAGATTTGATTTCACCGGTAAGCGATTATTTAGTAGTAAGCAAAAAAAATAAAAAAGAAAATGTTTTAGTTGTTTTGGCGGAGAAATTAAAATTTTATGAATAGTTTGGTTATTTTCTTTTTAGTTATAAATTCTTTTTCCACTTTTACTTTTTTGAAAGTCGAGAAGAAGAGAGATATTAATGAAAGGGCGATAAAAAAAGAATTAATAAAGGAAATGGTTTCCACCAAAGATTGGCAAGTTTTTTCCCGAATGGAAGGTATTATTTACCGAAAAGATTTTGAAAAATTTCTTTACGGTTTTTCTAAAAATAAAGTCTATAAAACCGGCAAAAAGGAGCCCGTTAATCTTTATTTTCGAATTAAAAATTTAGAATTACTGGAAGGCAAAAGAGATTTTTATTTATTAGCTATTGGTGAAAAGGAGTTTGCCTTACTGGATAAAAATTTAGAACTTCTTTATTATAAAGAATTTAACCAAAGAATTGAAAAATATTTCTTAGCCGACCGTAACTTTGACGGCGAAGATGAGCTTTATCTAATTTTTAAGGATAAAATTTCTTGTTTTTCAGAAGAAGAGAAGAAGTTTTCCGAATGGAGTGGTAGTTTAAGTAATTTTAAATGGTTGGTTAATAATAAAGATTTATATCTTTTTCTTTTTCCTGATTCCTTAATTCTTTCGGAAAAAGCGGAAAAAAACAAAAAAATTTTTCCCGCCAAGAACGAAAAATTTATTTTGTGCGCTCCGCAAAAAAGGGGCTTAACAATAATCAGTCTTATTGAAAACCGTTCAATTACTGCTTATACCCATAATAACAAAATTGAAATATTTGGTACTTTTGAGAGTGTTGGTGGCGAAGTTTTAAAAGAGGGCTATCTTATCAAAGCCGATAACAATCTATTTTTTATTAATAAAGCCCTTACTTATTACGAAAGGATAAACGAATTTTACCCAATTAAAAAGATCAAAGATTATAAAATTTTAGATTTGAATGGCGACGGAAAAAAAGATTTGGTGATTAATAATGGTGAATATTCTTATTATTTTTTAAACAATTTACCAACTTTAGAAGAAATGCAAAAAGATTATTATGCTCGGTTAATTAATCGGATAAAAAATGAGAATTTATATAATTATCAAGATTTACTAATAACTCTTTTAAATTTAAGCGCCATGGTTAATTTGCCCTTTGACAAAATTAATGAAAAAATTGAAAAAATGGTAAAAAGATATTATGTGGCCAAGGTTCAACAAAAGTTGCTTTTAAGCAGTTTTTTATCGGTATTTTTTGTTTTGTTAATTGTTTTGATTGTGCGTCCTTTTCTTTACCGACTGAGAAATAAAAAATGGCGTCTGGAAAATCGTTCGCTTCCCCAAATAGGGAAAATTGCTGAAGACCTCATTGCGCTTAATCATAATTATTTATTAAAAGGAAATCTTATTGGTGCCCAAAATGCCGTTAAAAAGATTATTGAAGAATTTAAACTGGTAGAAGAAGAATTTTTTTATCTAAAGACTACCTTAGAACCCAAATTTTTTACGGAAAACTACTTAACAATCTTAAAAAAATTACTGAATAATAAAAATATCAAAAACCTAAGGGAAATTATTGAAGAAATTCTCCATAATATTTCTCAAAAAATAGTTTTTTCAAAGATTAAAAATTTCGAAATCAACCAATTTTTAGAAAGAGAAGGTTATTATTTTTTAGAAATTTATGACCCCTTTAGTAGTGAAGAAAATTTAGATTACCAAATATTTTTGGATAATAAATTAATCAACTTTTTGACCCATCTGATTATTGATCATTTTCGTTATGCTCGAAAAAAAGCAATTATCGCTTTGGAAAAAAGGATTATCACCGATTGGCAAAGAAAGATGGTGCTAACTTTTTATTCTGATGCCGAAACCACGGTTAATTTTGAAAATGGTCATTTGGCGGAAGAGGTAAGAGAAATTAAAGAAGATTATTTTGACTATTTGCAAATTCTCTTAGGGAAAAGAGCTGAAGAAAAATTGGTGCTTATTTTTTCTGATTTAATTGGGATTATTGAAGGAATAATTAAAAAAACTAAAATTTAACTATGAATAAACCCTTGATTATCGTGGTTGACGATTTAGAAGCCGCCTATTTAGGATTAATAAATTTCTTGAAAGAAAAGGCGGAAAAGGTTTATCAAAATTTTGAATTTCTTTATTGCCAAAGTTATCATGATTTAAAAGAATGGTATTCTAAAAATCGGGGTGAATTCGTTTCTTTAATCATCCAGGATGTTGATTATACCCACTTAAAAGATAGTGATAAACTTTTAAAAAAGGAAGATTGTCAACTGAGCCATTTAGAATTTTTTGACGAAATCGCTTTACAAGGATTCCTTATTTATTTAAAAATTCGCGAAGAATTAGACCGGATTGTCCCAGTTCTTTTTGTCTCCTTGCGGGTAGGTTTAGATTATACCAAGGAGTTTACTAAATTTTTAGTTTATCCTGGCTACGGAAAATGTTCCTTTATCCCTACAGAAATAACGGGAGAGAAATATTATCCAACCATTGTTAGAAATATTGAAAATATGGCGCTTTTACCAGTAACCAAAGAAAAAAAAGAAACTTGGAAAAAATATCACAAAATGGTCATTGGTAATTCTCGGAGTATGGCCTATTTAGTAAAAGAAATTGAACGGATAGCTATTAGTGATGCTACTTGCGTTTTGCTGGGCGCTAGTGGTGTGGGGAAAGAATTGGTGGCTAATGCTTTACACCGCTTAAGTTATCGTTATGACCCGGAGGTTATTCACAAAAGAGCCCCTTTGACAGTAAACATTTATGCCTTAGACTTTAATCTAATTGAAGATGAACTTTTTGGTCACGAAAAAGGAGCTTTTACTGGTGCGATAAGTGCCCGGGAAGGAATATTTGAAGCCGCCAACAATTCAACAATTTTTTTAGACGAAATTGGCGAATTGCCTAACGAAATTCAAATAAAGTTATTGCGGGCCTTAGAATATAAAAAAATAAAAAGAATCGGCGCTTCCTCAGAAATTGAGGTTGATGTTCGAATAATTGCGGCTACTAATCGGACAATAGAAGAATTACGAAAAAAATTGAGACCCGATTTTTATTCCCGGCTTATCCAACATTGCATTTTTGTTCCCTCTTTAAAAGAAAGATATCAAAACGAGAATTTAGAAGTAATTGAAAAAGATGTTAAAGAATTGGCAGAATTTTTTATCAACGAAATGAACCAAAAAGATAGTCGTAATCTTACTATCTCGCCAATAGCCCTTAAATTTTTAACTAAGCTGGTATACGAATATGTCAATGGGCAGAACGATATTTTTGAAAGTAATATTCGTACTTTTCGCAATATTGTTGAACGGGCTTATGAGCGAGCGGTGAGCGATGGAGCTTTAGAAATTGACTTGGATCACATTATTTCTACCATTGGAATGATGAGATTTTTACAGCCAAAAGAAGAGAAAAAGGAAGTCGTTTCCCTAGAAGAGGTTTTTCACACTTTAAACTTAGAAGAAATTGAAAAACAAGTAATAAAAGAAGCTTTAAAGAAAAGTAACGGCAATCTTTCTCAAGCTGCCCGCCTTCTTGGTATTCACCGAGATACCTTAAGAAGAAAGATTCAGGAATATAATTTGTAAATTGATATTTTAAGATATTTATTTATAATAATTTATGGGCAAAGATTGGCAAAAAAGATTAGTAAAACCGGAAGAAGCAGTAAAAATAATAAAATCGGGTAACAGAATTTTTATTGGTTCTGCCTGTGCTACTCCGCAAAGTTTGGTGCGGGCATTGGTCCAAATTCCTGCCGAAGACTTGGAGATTCTTCATATTTTGACTTTAGGCGTTGCTCCTTATGTGCAAGAAAAATTTGCTGAGCGATTCCGGGCCAATGCCTTTTTTATTAGTGCCAATGTCCGAAAAGCTGTTTGGGAAGGGAAGGCTGATTACACTCCTATATTTTTGCATGAGATACCTAAACTTTTTAAAATTCAAAGGATTCCAATAGATGTGGCTCTATTTCAAGTTTCTTTACCTGATGAACATGGTTATTGTAGTTTTGGTATTTCAGTGGATATTACGAAACCAGCGGCTGAGTGTGCCAAAATTAGAATTGCCGAAATTAACCCTAATATGCCTCGCACCTTTGGTAATTCTTTTATTCATATAGATGATATTGAATATATAGTCTATTCGGAAGAACCGATAATCGAATATCAAGTGGCTGCTCCTCCGGAGATTGTTAGAAGGATTGCTAAAAATGTTGCCGACTTAATAGAAGATGGTTCTACTATTCAAGTAGGTTATGGTGGCGTTCCAAATGCTATTTTGGAATTTCTTAAGGATAAGAAAGATTTGGGTGTTCATACCGAAGTTTTTTCCGACAGTTTAATTGAACTTATTGAAACCAAAGTAGTGACTAATGCTCGTAAGACTTTACATCCCGGAAAAGTAATAGCTTCTTTTGCGATGGGAACTAAAAAATTATATGATTATTTAAATAATAATCCCTTTTTTGAGTTTTATCCGGTCGATTATACCAATGACCCCTTCGTAATTGCCCAAAACGAAAAGATGGTGGCAATAAATTCTGCTTTAGAAATTGATTTAACCGGACAAGTATGTGCGGATTCTATCGGTCACCGTTTTTATTCCGGCTTTGGTGGCCAATTAGATTTTATTCGGGGAGCTGCCCGCTCTAAGGATGGAAAACCAATAATTGTTTTACCTTCTACTCGCGAAGGTGGAACTATCTCGCGAATTGTTCCTTTTTTAAGTGAAGGCGCTGGAGTGGTAACTACCCGGGCCGATGTCCATTATGTAGTAACGGAATGGGGGGTTGCTAATCTTCACGGAAAAAGTATAAGGGAAAGGGCACTGGCTTTAATTGCTATTGCCCATCCCAAATTTAGAAGTGAACTTTTAAAAAAGGCAAAAGAATTAAATTATGTGTATCCGGACCAGCCAGAAATTTCTTTGACCCAGGCGCGCTATCCGGAAGAGTTAGAAAGTTGGGGAGAAACTAAAACTGGTTTAAAAATTTTCTTTCGACCTATCAAACCTACTGATGAACCTTTGATGCGAGAACTCTTTTATTCTTTTTCTAAAGAAACAGTTTATTATCGTTTCTTCTCTTATCTCACCGCAATGCCTCACGAAAAATTGAAAAGTTTTGTGAATGTGGATTATGAAAAGGAATTGGCAATTTTAGCTATTCAGAAAAAAGCTGGCGAAGAAAAAATATTAGGGGTTGCTCGGTATATCGTTGATACTGCTACCGGTTTTGCTGAATTTGCTATTGTGGTGGCTGATGAGTGGCAAAATAAAGGTATTGGAACTGCTCTCTTTGAATATATGATCCGGGTGGCGAAAATGAAAGGAATAAAAGGTTTTATCGCTTATGTTTTAGATACCAATGTTCGGGCCTACCGATTATTCTATAAAATTGGCTATCCGGTAAAAGCCCATTGGGAAGATGGAGTTTATACTTTGATAATGGAATTTGGCGAAAAGAAATAATCTTCTTCTATGAAAGAAAATCTTAAATATATATTTAACCCTCGTTCCATAGCAGTTATTGGTGCTTCCACTACGCCCGGAAGCGTTGGCCAGGTTACATTTGCTAATATCTTACTCAACGGTTATCAAGGAATAGTTTATCCGGTAAATATAAAAGCCAAAAGTGTATTAGGAGTAAAAGCTTATTTTTCTATTCTTGACATTCCCGATGAAATTGATTTAGCAATTATTATGGTTCCAGCTATTTTTGTGCCTGAGGTAGTTGAAGAGTGCGGTCAAAAAAGGGTTAAAGGAATTGTAGTAATTAGTGCTGGTTTTAAAGAAACTGGGGAAGAGGGAGCGGTATTAGAAAAAAGGATAAAGGAGTTGGTAGAAAAATATAATATTGCTTTAATTGGTCCTAATTGTGTTGGTATTATTAATACTGACCCAAAAATTAGATTAAACGCCACCTTTGGTCGAGTGATGCCAAAGGAAGGTAATATTGCTTTTATTACTCAAAGTGGCGCAGTTGGCTTAACGGCTTTAGAATATGCGGAAGCCGAAGGTATTGGACTTTCCAAATTTATTTCCATCGGCAATAAAGCCGATGTGAATGAAAATGATTTATTAGCATATCTGATGACCGACGAGCAGACAAAAGTTATTCTTTTATATTTAGAAGATTTGGTAAAACCTTTGAAATTTTTAGAAGTAGCCCGAAAAGTCACGGAAGAAGCCAAAAAACCAATATTAGCAATAAAATCTGGTAGAACTCCCGAAGGAGCTAAAGCCGCCGCCACCCATACCGGTGCCTTGGCTGGCTCGGATGAAGCTTATGATGCCTTTTTTCGTCAATGCGGAATTATTCGGGTAGACACAGTAAATGAACTTTTTGATTATGCCAAAGCATTTTCGGGGCAGCCCCTTCCTAAAGGAAGAAAAGTCGCAATAATTACCAATGCCGGTGGAATGGGAATTATGGCAACTGATGCCAGTATTAGAAACGGGTTAAAATTGGCTACTTTATCTGAAGAAACAAAAGAAAAATTGAGAAAGATTTTACCACCGACAGCAAATACTAATAATCCTGTGGATGTGATTGGTGATGCTGATGAGAATCGGTATTCGGCCGCATTAAAAATTATCTTAGAAGAAGAAGCAGTAGATGCAATAATTGCGATTTGGACTCCTACGCAAATAACTGAAACCATTAAGGTTGCGGAAAAAGTGGTTCAATTGGCTTTTCAATATTCAAAGCCAATAATGGGATGTTTACTTTCTTTACAGAATGTTAAAGAAGTGATAAAAACCCTTTGGCAGGCAAAAATCCCTTATTATCCTATTCCCGAAAGCGCAGCTAAAGCTCTCAGTTTGATGTGTTATTTTAACGATTGGATAAATAAAAAGATAACTGGTGTAAAAGTTTTTGAAGATGTTGAAAAAGAAAAAATAATTTCAATAATTGAAAAAGTAAAAAAGAGAAATCCACCAGTAATTTTAGAACCCGAAGGTTATCAAATTCTTTCAGCTTATAAAATTCCGGTTCTTCCTTTTGCTTTGGTAAAAGATAGGGAAGAAGCAATATTAAAGGCAAAGGAAATTGGATATCCCTGCGTATTAAAGATTGTTTCTCCTCACATTCTTCATAAGACCGATGTTGGTGGTGTAATGTTGGACATTGAAAACGAAGAAGAATTGCAAATAAAATTTACCGAACTTTTAAAAAATATAAAAAATAAAAAACCCGACGCCCAAATCGAAGGAGTGTTAATTCAACCAATGGTTTCTTCAGGTATTGAAACCATAATTGGTATAAAAAGAGACCCCCAATTTGGTCCTTTAATAATGTTTGGTATCGGTGGTATTTATGTAGAAGTTTTTCGGGATGTCTCTTTTAGAATCTGTCCTATAAGGGAATCTTCAGCTTGGCGAATGGTGCAGGAAATTAAAGGCTATAAATTATTACAAGGCTTTCGGGGAAAACCACCGTCGGATATTGAAAAAATAGTAGAAGTTCTTCAAAGAGTTTCCCAATTAGCTGTTGATTTTCCTTGTTTTTTAGAAATTGATATCAACCCCTTTTTAGTTTTTGAAAAAGGTAAAGGTGCCTGCGCAATAGATGCCCGTTTTGTTTATCATCCTGACTATACTCCTGTCATTCAGGGGTGACTCACCATTCCTATTAAAAAATATTGGAAGTGTTAAATCTTGGTTAAAATTTAATTTTTGACTTTTTTATAAACTTGCTGTTAGTTTTGGTATTGATAATTTTCTTAACGGTGTATTCTTTTGATTTTTTTGATAACTTTTTGTTATGATAAACTGAATATGACTCCTTATTATGAATGGGAAACCAAAAAAGACCGCCAAAAGGAATTTCCACTTATTGGTTTTAGAAACAATTTTTCTTGATTTTAATATCACTTTCATTATAATTCTTTAAAGGGCCGTTAGCTCAGGCTGGTAGAGCACCTGATTTTTAATCAGGTGGCCGCAGGTTCGAGTCCTGCACGGCCCATTTTATTCTTCCTTTTCTTATGCCCAAAATTTTACTTATCAATTGGCGGTGTCCTAAAAATCCTTTAGCCGGGGGTGCGGAGATTTATGCCTGGGAAATTTTTAAAAGAATAAATAAACTGGGCTATGAAGTTACTTATCTGGCAGAAAGATTTTGGGGTAGTGAAGAAAAAGAAGAAATGGAAGGAATAAAAATAAGACGAATTGGTAATAAATGGACATTTAATTTTTCGGTTTATCGAAAAATTAAAGAAGTGGTTGAAGAAGAAAAGCCCGATATTGTTATTGATGATTTAAATAAAATCCCATTCTATTCACCTTATTTTTTGAAAAATATTCCGGTCTTAGCTTTGGTGATGCATCTTTTTCGAGGGTCAATATTTTCCGAAACTAATATCTTTTTTGGTAGTTATGTTTATCTTACCGAAGCTTTAATCCCTTATGTTTATAAAGACAATTATTTTGCCTGCCTTTCGGAAAGCACGAAAGCGGATTTGCTTAAGTTGTTTAAAAGAAAAGATTTTGAAAATAAAATCTATGTGGTACCACCAGGTATCGATTTTAATAAATACCAACCAGATTTTTCTAAAAAAAAGGAAAGGATTATTTGTCATATCGGTCGTTTGAAAAGATACAAGTCAGTCCACCATCTTATTTACGCCGTAAAAATTTTGAAAGATAAAAAAATAGATAATTTTAAAGTTTTGATTGTTGGTGAAGGTGATGATAAAGAAAGGCTTAAGACTTTAACTAAAAAATTAAATTTGACAAAAGTAATTGAGTTTACCGGTTATGTTTCTGAAGAAGAAAAGATTGATATCTATCAAAAATCCTTATTTTTGGTAGAAAATTCAATAAAAGAAGGCTGGGGTTTGATTGTGATGGAAGCCAATGCCTGCGGTACGCCAGTAATTTCGGCAAAAAGTCCAGGGTTAAAAGAAACAGTGATTGAGGGCGAAACTGGTTTTTTCTATCCTTACGGAGCGGTTGAAATTTTAGCAGAAAAAATGGCAAGCTTATTGACAAACGAAAAATTAAGAGAAGAAATGGGGAGGAAGGCGGTAGAGTGGGCAAGAAGATTTAGTTGGGAAAATTCAACCAATTTAATGAAAGAAGTGATTGATTTGGCGATAAAAAAATGAATATTGCAATTGAAGTTATTGAAGTAAGCAAAAAATTTCGGAGGCGTTCTTCCCTTTTTAATTATCTTTTTAAAAAAGAGCGGAGGGAAAAGATTGCTTTGGATAATGTTTCGTTAACTATTTATGAAGGTGAGTTGTTTGGTCTTCTCGGTCCCAACGGAGCAGGCAAGACTACTTTAGTGAGATGTATTGCTACTTTATTAATTCCGGATAAAGGGGTGATAAAAATTTTTGATAAAGATATTGCTCAAAATCCCCAATTTGCCCGACAAAATATTGGTTTATTGACAAGTGGTGAAAGAACCCTTTATTGGAAGCTCTCCGCTATTGATAACCTTAAATTTTTTGCTGCTCTTTATGGTCTTTCCGGTAAAGAAAGGGATAAACGGATTGCTTATCTTTTGGAACTTTTAGATTTGAAAGATGTGGCTGATGAAAGAGTGGAAAAATATTCTTCGGGGATGAAACAGAAATTATCCTTGGCGCGGGCATTGCTGCATAATCCCCGAATATTACTTTTAGATGAACCGACTTTGGGATTAGACCCAGCTTTCGCCCGCTTTATTAGAAATTTTATTAAAGAAGAATTGATAAAGAAAGAGAAGAAAACAATTTTATTAACCACCCATTATATGGACGAAGCCGATGAACTTTGCGAAAGAATTGCTTTTATTGATAAGGGCAAAATTATTGATGTGAAGACACCGGAGGAATTTAAGAATTCTATTCCCCATAAAGATATCTTGGAAATAAGATTTTTGGGTTTTATTGAAAAAGAAGATTTTCTAAAAATTAGTGGTATTGAAAATTTTACTTTGTTTAGTGAGAATGGTATTTGGACCGCTAAATTTATTACCAAAAATAGTGAGGCGATTTTGAACGATATCTTAACAATTTTAAATAACAAAAATTGTAAGGTTTTATCGATTGTCAATTTAGAACCAACCTTAGAAGATGTCTTTATCTATCATACGGGTAAATCTTTGAAAGAAGGTGAAGATATTTCTTTCGATTGATTTTCTTATTTTTTTAATTAAAATTTTAATAAGATGAAAAAATGGGTTTATCTTCTTTTCTTAATAATTGGTTTTCTTTTTGGCATTATTGTTGGTTTTAATTATTATCATTCTTTTAAATCAATAAAAGCACCGGTTAAAGAAGAAAAATTGGTTTTAATAAGCCAATTAGAAGAAAAACTGAGTAATCAGCGAGTGAATGCGATTGTTTTGGCAGCAAAAAAGGTAAGTCCGGCGGTAGTTTCTATTGCGGTTACCCAGACACGGATTGTCACTTATTCACCTTTCTCTTCCCCCTTTTTTGATGATTTCTGGCGGGATTTCTTTAAAGATTTCTTTCCCCAAAGAAGATATAAAGAAGAGATAAAAGGTTTGGGAAGCGGAGTGATTATTGACCCTACGGGTTATATTGTAACCAATTCCCATGTGGTGGAGAATGCTACCGAAATAAAAGTATCTTTGCCTGATGGTCGTTCTTTTGACGGCGAAATTATTGCCTTAGATCCGGAGGAAGATTTAGCATTATTAAAAATTAATGGGAAAGATTTACCCTATGCCCAATTAGGTAATTCGGACGATTTGTTGATTGGTGAATGGGTGATTGCTTTAGGTAATCCCTTTGGCTTTTTGATTGAAGATACCAAACCAACTGTTACGGTTGGTGTGATTTCTGCTGTAAATCGGGAAGTAAGGGGAAGAACAGAAGGAAGGGTATATAAAAATATGATTCAGACTGATGCGGCAATCAATCCCGGAAATTCTGGCGGTCCTTTGGTTAATATCTTAGGGGAAGTTATTGGAATAAATACTTTTATTTTATCTCACGCTGGTGGCTCAGAAGGAGTTGGTTTTGCTATTCCTATTAATAGGGTAAAGGAATTTATTGAAGAAGCCAAAAAAGAGATAAAAGCAAAAAAAGAGGTTGAAAAAATAAAGATTGAAAAATGGGGCATAGAGGTGAGTGATATTGATAATTATTTAAAGAAAAGATATTCTTTACAGACAAATTACGGAGCAGTGATTTTGAAGATAGAAGAAAATAGTCTTGGTGAAGCTCTTGGTTTAGATGTTGGTGATGCGATTTTAAGTTTTCAAGATGAGAAAGTAGTAGGCGCCTTAGATTTAAAAAAGAAAATAGAAAATTTTAAAGGAAATACCTTCAAATTAATTATTGAAAGAAAAGGTGAAAGAATAAGAATCCTCTACCGCTTCTAAATTAATCTCCTTTAATTATCTTCTTTGTTTCTTGGTAGTTGTTGGTGATAAATCTTAAGAAATAGATACCTTTATTAACATTTTTCCCCTTATTATCCTTTCCATCCCATTTTATTAGGTATCTTCCTCTTTTTTCTTTACCATTGAAAAGAATCCGAACTAAAGAACCGTTAAGGGAATAGATTAATATTTTAATATCTTCTTCTTTTTCCAATGAATAAGTAATAATTGCTGAAGAGAAGAAGGGGTTAGGGAAAGGTTGGTATAATTTAGTTATTATTGGTAGATTTTTTATTTCTTCATCTTCCTTGATACTTGGTTGACCGGGGAAGATAGGGAGCCAGAAGCCGGAAAAGGCAAAGAGGTTATGGTTAATCATTTTACCGATTGCCAATTGACCTAAGGTTGATAGTGATTGGTAAGAGTTAATAGTTTTACTGCCGCCATTAGCGATTACCTGCCATTCACAGGTATAGGGTTGAGGAAAGGCGATGATAAAAAAGGCAAAAAAGGTAATAAATTTATTCATAATCTTTTTTATTTTTCTTTTATTTTTGGTATCTTTTTCATTTCTTCATATCTTTTTCTACCTTCATTGGTGCGGAAATTAATTCCTTGGGCTTTCCCTTCTCTTTCCAGTTGTTCCATACAGCCGGATAAGAATTCATCATCAAGCATTCTACCGGAAAGGGCGCCAGTTTTTAATTGTTCAACCGGCATCAATCTTCTTATCGCTTCCGCAGAAACATCGGCTCTTTCACCAGTAACTTGCCAATAGACCTTGGTTTTCGGTTTACCACCGATAACAAAGGTATTACCTTTAATATCTTCTAAAACATAAACATCCGATGTTCCAACGCCAGTGAGTTGGATTCTTGGCTTGCGATTGAGGATGCTGAAATAATCAGGTAGATGGACAGTAGCCCGACCAGAGGCATCAAGAATTACTTCACCATCGTAGAGATTACGCATTTCCGGACCTTCAATGAAGTAGTGATTAAGGATTTTGTTATAGGGGTCAAGGGGATGGTCAATGGTGAAGGTGCCACCGGCTTTGGAAAGTGTGCCACAACGAAGTTGATTGGAAGCAGTTGCGGTCTGACCATTGAAGGCAGCAGAATTTAAATAGCCTGTTGGCACAACCGAATGATAACCAACCGCAAAACTGTGGTTTGCTGCTGCGGTGTCAGCATATCCGCCGCTAACCGTGGCATAGTAGCTTGAGGCGGTGTTGCCATACCCGCCGGCAACCGTGGCAAAGTAGCCCGGGGCGGTGTTGTACCATCCGCCGCCAACCGTAGCAGCGTTGCCCGAGGCGGTGTTGCCTACCCCGCCGCCAACCACAGCATAGTAGCTTGAGGCGGTGTTAGATAACCCGCCGCCAACCACAGCATCTTCACCGGAGGCGATGTTGCGATATCCGCCACTAACCGTGGCATAGTAGGCCAAAGCGATGTTTATATAACCGCCGCCTACCGTGGCCCAGTAGCCCGAAGCGGTGTCGCCCTGCCCGCCGCTAACCGTGGCATAGTGGCCTGAGGCGGTGTTAAGATATCCGCCACCAACCGTAGCAGAGGCACCCGAGGCGGTGTTTGTATACCCGCCGCCAACTGTGGCGTATTTGGCAGAGGCAAGGTTATTATAACCACCACACACCATTGCAGCAGTATCTTCTGGTCCATCACCAGCCAGATTAGAATAACCGGAAAGAATTCCTCCATAATTAGCTTTAACTGTATCAGCATATCCACCACCAATCGTGCTTGAAAAACCGGAAACGTAGTTTCCATATCCACCACTAACTGTAGTATATTGAACTCCGGCAAAATTATATCGACCGCCACCAATGGTCGGACAATCATATTCGCCTAAATAATTGTGGTAACCACCACCAATTACTCCGTAGTAACCCCAAGCTATATTATTATAACCACCACCAATAGTTGCTGTTGTGACCAACGCTTGATTTCTTTTTCCACCACCAACCGTACTGTACGCCACTGCGAAATTAGAATCACCCCCAGCAACCGTGGCACACGGATAAAGAGTTCTATTATCATGTCCACCGCCAATCGTGGAATAACTACCCTGAGTTATATTTCCATAACCACCAGCAATCGTAGTAAAAGAGCTCTCAGCACGGTTTCCATATCCGCCGCCCACCGTGCAGAAACCGTAATTCTGTCCATATGTTCCTGTTGTGCAGGCAACACCAAGGTTTACATGGGTAAAACGATTAGAACCATAAAGCATATTATTAGCGCCACCACGCGCAATGCCCAGTTGCCTTATTGTGTAAAGAATCGAATCCGGTGTTCCTCTTACCCAGGCATTATCACCACCAACTTCATCATTTGCTGGTTGCCAAGCTGTTCCGTTCCATTTTAATACTTGATTAATGTTTGCACCCATCTGGTTTAAGTCTTGTCCCAAAATTGTCCCATCAACAATCATATTGGAGGTTACGGAGTTTGCTTGGTTTTCGTTCACATAACGATTATCAAGGTCAGTTATATTTAAACCGCTGATACGGCTGGTTCCAAAGGCACTATCAGCGATTGCTGAACGGTTAGCAATATAGGAATAAGGTGAGGAGACAATTCTTAATCTTGGTGTTAATTCTTGTTGATTAGCAATTTGGAGGCTCAGATATATGGTGCCTGAGGAGGGAACAGATTCTATTGGGTTGATAGCACCTAACAATACGGAAAATAAGCCATTTTTTACATTTACTTGTTGGGTTTCATTCCAGAAAGGTGAGCCACCGGTTGGTTGGGTGTATAGTCGGAAGGTTAAAGAATAGATAGTATCAGGGATAGGGTTACCTAAGGTATCAGTGATTTTTCCTTGATAGGAAAACATTTTTGGGATAGTTATATTTTCTTGGTAAGGGATAAAACTTTTTTCTTGGTTAACAGGAATAAAATTTTCAGCAAAAATATTTAAATTAAAAGAAAAGAAAATAATTAAGGGGATAAAAATTTTGCTTTTCATCTTCCACCTCCGAAAATAAATTTAGGGTGAAATATTTTTTGATTAATCAGACCACCCTATATCCAATTAATCAACATTTATTTTTATTTTAAGATAAAATTATTTAAAAGTCAAGTTATTGAAAAAAATGTAAAAACTTTTATATTTATATCAATGGAAATTAAAAGGTATTTAACTAAAGAGATGGCGGAATTGTGGAAAGAGGAGAAAAGATATGAATATTGGTTATTAGTGGAAAAGATGGTGGCTAAGGTTCAAGGAGAGATAGGGATAATTCCGCAAGAGGCTGCTTGGGAGATAGAAAAAGCAAGTTTTTCTTTATCAGAAATGAAGGAATTTGAGAAGGAAACCGGGCACGATGTGATTGCCTTTTTAATGGCAATAGAAAAAAATTTAAAAGATGAAAAAGCAAAAAGTGCTCTTCATTACGGACTTACTTCTTATGATATTGTTGATACTGCCTGGGCACTCCAATTAAGAGATGGCTTGGAAATTCTTATTCTTTCACTTAAAAAATTGAAAGCAGTGATAAAAGATTTAGCAATAAAATATAAAGAGAAAATAATGATGGGAAGAACCCACGGCGTTTTTGCTGAACCAATAACCTTTGGGCTGAAACTGCTTTCTTTTTATTGTGAGATTGACAGAAATATTTTAAGATTGGAAAGGGCAAAAGAAGAAATATCTTACGGTAAAATTTCTGGGGCGGTTGGCACCTATTCAACCTTATCACCAGCTGTGGAAGAAGAAGTTTTAAAAAGATTAAATTTAAAAGTTGAGCCGGTTTCTACTCAAATTATTCCTCGAGACCGCTACGCCTATTTAATTACTGTTTGCGCGGTTTGTGCCTCTTCTTTTGAAAGAATCGCCAATGAGATAAGAAATCTCCAAAGGAGTGAAATTGATGAAGTGAACGAGCCTTTTTTAGAAAGCCAGAAAGGCTCTTCGGCTATGCCCCACAAAAGAAATCCAATCCTTTGCGAAAGGATAACAAGTTTATCAAGATATATAAGAGGTTTGGTTATCCCTTCTTTAGAAAATATTGCTCTTTGGCACGAAAGGGATTTAACCAATTCGGCAAATGAAAGGTTAATTTTCCCCCAAGTTATTTCCCTTTTACATTACCAGATTGAAAAGTTGATTTTTATTTTTAGTAATCTGAAGGTGAACGAAGAAAAGATGGCGGAAAATATTTTAAAGGCAAAGGATTTATTCTATTCTTCAATCCTTTTGATTTTATTGATGAAAAAGGGAGTGAAAAGGAGTTTCGCCTATGATTTGGTTCAAAGACTTTCTTTTTTAGCAATAAAAAATAATAAAAGTTTTTTGGAAATTATTAAGGAAGATAACGAAATTAAAAAATATCTTAATGAAGAAGAGATAAATAATTATTTAAATTTAAAATATCTTTTAAGGAATGTTCCCGAAATTTTTAAAAGAGTTTTAAAGGAGGAGAAATGATTGATTTTTCTTTTACGGAAGAACAGGTAATGATTCAAAAATTAGCCCGAGAATTTGCCCAAAAAGAGATTGCTCCCCGAATAAGGGATTTGGACCGAAGCCAAACCTTTGATAGGAATATTTTAAAAAAGATGGCGGAACTCGGTCTTTTAGGTTTAACCATTCCGGAAGAATATGGTGGTGTTTATTGCGATTATATTACCTTGGGACTTGTTTGTGAAGAGTTAGAATATGTTGATACTTCTTTAAGGGTTATCCTTTCGGTTCATATCGGTTTAAATAGTTTAACTTTGCTTACTTGGGGAAATGAGGAACAGAAAAGAAAATATCTGATACCGCAGGCAAAAGGTGAAAAGATAGCTACTTTCGGTTTAACTGAACCTAATGCGGGTAGTGATGCGGTCGCCATTGAAACCCGGGCAGAAAAGAAGGGTGATTATTATGTTTTAAATGGTGAAAAGATGTGGATAAGTTTGGCGGATGTGGCCGACCATTTTATTATCTTTGCTTGGACCGATTTAGAAAAGAAAAAAAGACGCGACCATTCAGGAATGAGTGCTTTTATTGTGGAAAGGGGGATGAAAGGATTAGCGACTGCAACCATTCATAACAAATTAGGAATCCGAGCTGGTAATACCGGTTCAATTTCCCTCAATGATGTGGAAGTTCCCAAAGAAAATCTTTTGGGTGAAGAAGGGGAAGGTTTTAAAATTGCGATGTTTGCTCTTGACCAAGGAAGATATACGGTAGCGGCGGGGGCTACGGGATTAATAAGGGCATGTTTAGATTGGTCGGTTAAATATGCTAACGAAAGAAAGACATTCGGAATGCCCATTGGCAATCACCAATTGATAAAAGAGATGATTTGTCAGATGGCGGTTGATTACGAAATTGCCCGCTTATTATATTTGAAAGCCGGTTGGTTGAAAAATAAAGGGATAAGAAACACCCGAGAGACATCAATGGCAAAGTATTACGCCTGTGAAGCCGCGGAAAGGGCAGCTTCTAACGCCGTTCAGATTTATGGTGCTTATGGCTATTCGGATGAATATCCAGTAGAAAGATTCTATCGAAATGCCAAGGGTGCCCAAATTTATGAAGGTTCAAGAGAGATTCACAAGATTTTACAAGCCGATTATGCCTTAGGTTTAAGGATTGATAAACCTTTAAGATGTAATTTACCACCTTATAAAGGATAAATTATGCCCGTAATCTATCTAAAATCTGGTGGTTATTGTGAGTGCGAAGGGTATACGATAAAAGATAATTGCGTAAAGGCAGTTAATGTGAAGTTTAATGTGGAAAATATTCCGGAAGAATTAAAAAAGCAGAATGAGGCGGTTATTCCTTTAAGTAATGTTTTGTATATTATTCCCGCAAAATGAAGAAAACTATTTTTATTCTTATTTTGTTTAATCTTCTTTTTGGGGATAATATCTTAATTAATCCCAGTTTCGAGATTTGGATAGATACCTTGGGTGTTCATCTACCCTTTGGTTGGCTCACCAGCGAAATTATTAGGGAAAGTTCAGCAATAAAATCAACTGCTGCCCATACCGGTCGTTTTGCTTGCCAATTGATTGGTAGCGATACCGTTGCTTTTGTTACTACTATGAGTATCGTTCGTCCTTCTTTTAGGTATAATTTTTCTGGTTTTGTTAAAACTAATAATCTTTTTCCCGGTGCTTTTTATCTTCAATTTTTAAACCTTTTCTTAAATCCTATTGGTAATCCTACGGTTATTCCCGTTTATTATTCCCCTCAATATCGTCAATATACCGCACGGATTACGGCTCCGGAAAGTACTTTTTATATTACCGTTTCCCTAATTATTTTGCCGGGCAATAATGTTTTGGTTGATGATGTCACCCTTGAAGAAACCAGTTCAGTAGCAATAAAAGAAGATTTTTATAATGAAAAAAGAAATTTTAAGATAACTGTTTATAATAATCTTGGTAAAAAATTGGGCACCTTCTTTTCACAGAACTTAAAAGATTATAATTTTCCTTCGGGTGTTTATTTTTTAAAAATCTCCGATAGAAAAACGATAAGAATAAAAAAGGTAGTTAAATTTTAGTTTTTCTTATTTTTTTACTTCGCAGACAAGAAGTTTTCGGTTCAAAACCATTTTGCTTATTGTCCAACCAGGAAAGGCGTTGCTAAATCGCTCTTTTAAATAGGAATAGATTGCCCGGGCTTCGGGATATTTATCTCTTTTTGCCCAAATAATTAAATCAATCGTCCTTTCCGAAACAATATTCTCTTTACTTTTATTCACTCCTTCTTTTATCATATCTAATAAAGCAAATTGCATCTTCTCTAATCTCTCAGAAGAAATCCCTTTAGGAAAATTAACCACCACTTTGTATTGAAGTCCATATTTGATATCATCCTTCCAGTAATTGGTCATCCTTTGTAATACTTTATCCATACAATCATTGAGGGCGCTTTCCAAAACTACCTGGTCAGAAGTGGTTGCTACTTCTGGGCTATAGCCAGTTTCCGTTCCTAAAAGCCGACCAGTTGTCGTTTCGTAAATCCTTACCCCAACCGATGCCTTTTTTGTTCCGTAGCGTCCCGTAGTGACATCAACCGTAAAAGTGATATAAATATCCGAACCAATGGTTAAGGCATAAAGATAAGCAATATCTTCTTTAATACCCCTTTCTTTTCCTAAGGCGGAAACCAATTCATTTATCTGCACCGTAGCATCCGGAACAATCACATTGTATTTTCTGGCGGTTAAAAAGGCCTCAATAATTTGAGCAGCCTTTCGGTGTAAAAAGCTTTCTTCCATTTTTTTAATTGGATTTTCTTCTTTACCTACTTGGGGAATAACCATCACAAAAGGAGTACCAATCTCTTCCGATATTTCTTCTACCGCCTTTATTACTCCTTTATTTACTAAGTATTCGCTTAAAATTCTTTTATTTACCCTCATCAGTTTAGTAATTTTCAATCGACCATCGGCTAATTTTATCCGTCTTTGGTATTTGTCATCTTCCCAGCTGATAAATTTGACAACCGAATCTTTATTTAACACTAAATCTTTAATCTGATTGAACTTTTCCTTTTCTTCTTCCCTTTGTAAAATTGGGTCAGTACCACCAAAAAGAACAAAATGAACTGCTTGATAACGGGCGTCTTTTTCCGCTTCCCCAAGATTTTTACCAACACCAGTTGCGGAGATAACCACTTCGGCGGGTGAATAAGTTTCCACAAAAGTGGCTTCGCCCGTAGCCGGCACCATCGGTTTTTTTGCGCAAGAGAAGATTAATAATAAAATTAAAAAAATTGACCTTAAATTTTTTATTTTCATAATTCCTCCTTTTTTAATATATTTTATCATTATTTTCATATCTGTCAAATTCCCAATAGACCACGAAAGAGAGAAAAGGGGTCAAAAGGTAAATTTGGTGGATTGTAGGTTAAATGAAAACCATAATTTAATTTACCATCATAACCAATCTTTCCACCAAATTTAAAATCAGGAAGAATAAAGAATTCTAAAATTCCTTTCCCTTCCGGTTTTATTCCTTCATCAGTAATCTTCCCTTTTCCTTCTAAACCAAAGGATAAGAAATAGAAGTTAAATTTTTTTATCAATCCAAAACCAATCTCTTTTAATCCAATTGAATCATTTCTTTCTGGTCCAAACAGCAGATTAAAACTGGTGAAAAATTGAGGAAGATTAAAATAGCGACCAACATTATAATCAAATTCAAAATCAACACCATAAGATTTTTCTAAAAAAGCGAACCGAAAAACTAAATCTAATGGTAATCTTGGTCTTTCTAATAAAGTCATACCGGCTTCGAATCTTCCTAAATAACTTTTTGCCACGGCTTTTGTCTCTTCAATCTTGGTTACCATCGAATAGCCAACATTTTTTGCCTTTCTTATTCCATTTTCATCTTCATAAAATTCAACAATATTAAATTTATCATCAACCCTTATTCCGTCTTTTTTACCTAAATTGAAATAAATCTCATTTCTATAAGTAGAAAGAATATCAGCCGAAAGTCTAAAATCAGGAATTTCTCTGGTTATTACTTCTAAATTTTTTAAAAAGGCATTCATTGCCGAATAAAAGGCAAATTGGTTGGCATTTAATTTTTTAATATTACTAACACCAAAGGCTTGGGTCGTCTTTTTCACAATGGGAATAACCTTGGGCGGTGAAAAGCGAAAGGAGATATTATACCAAATAATTCCACCACTTAAGTTAATAGTTATTAAATCTTTCTCTTGGGTTTGGGAGTAGCCATTAATAAAAGGAACAAAGATATAAGCAGCATTTAAAACCTTTTCAATATCGTCAGCAGTTACGCCAATTTCTTTTGCCTTGCTGGTTAAAAAATTTATTCGCTCCTCCCGGCTGACAAACTCTTTCGCCCTTAATTCTTTGGCAACATCTAAAATCTTTACAATTTCTGGTAAAAATTCTTTTTCTAAAATTTTGCTGATTTTTTCCAAATCTAAAGTGTCAAGTTTACTTAATTGGTTAGCAACCTTTTCTTGGAGATAAGGAGGAATGGGGTTATAATCAAATCTTTTTAAAAAGAGGGTCTTTTTTAAATGGAAAAATAAGGTATCCAGAAGGTGAGCGGGGATATTTAAATTCTTTTGGACGATAAATCCTTCATAAAAACTGATTGATTTTCTTAAATAAGTTTTTGTGGTCTCAGAAAAATTAAAAAAGAAAATTAAGAATATCACTATCTTTCAGTTTAAAAGATTTTTTAAAAAAGTCAACAATTAGAAAATTGACTTTTTATTTTTAATTTTTATAATTCCTTATGGCTTTTATTTTAATCCTTTTTTCTTATTTTGACAGTTTAGTTATCTATTCGCAAGGAAATAATATCACAGCTCTCGTTAGCGAAAAAAGATTTAAGAATTATGCTGATGATACCTTAAGAATTTTTTTCCTTGATTCCTTAAAGCCCTATCTTTATCTTTTGAGTGAAGTTGGTGATAATTATCCTCCCCATTATCGGTTAGATAGTTTTAATTTAAATGAAGTTGGTTATAGGAAAATCGCGGTTGGCGATGTGGATAACAATTCGCTATTAGATATTATTATTGGAAAAGTCCGCTTTCCTTATTTTTTAAAAAGATTATATTTTCAAAATGATTCTTTAATAATTGAAAGAATTGATAGTACATCTTTACCAATAACGAATATCTTATTAGCTGATATCGATAATGACCGAAAAGAAGAGGTTTTTTATTTTACTTACGATAGCTTGAAAATGGCAAAAAGGGAAAATAATTATTGGCGATTAACAAATATTTTAATCAATCTCTGGCAAAATGAAGATTACGGAATTTCTTTTGGCAATTTTGATAACCAAAGTAATGAAAAAGAACTTGCCTGCCTTATAAACCCTTACGGCACTTCTTTGTATAAATTGCTAAAAATAAATTATTTTAATAATAATTTTGACACCACAACTATTTTTGAAAGAGGTCATCTTCTTCAGAAACTAATAGTGGGCGATTTTGATAATGACTGGGAAGGAGAAGAGATTGCCCTTACTGGTATTGACCACAGTTGTCCTATTCTTTTTGAGGTTTATGGGATTGGCGACAGTTTTTATTATTCAACAATTTCCAGTTCAAATATTATGGGTGAAATATATAATGATGTGAAGTTTGGTGATTTTTATTCGCTAAATATGGGAAATGAACTTTTGACAATTTCTACTAAGCCCAATTATAATTTTTTATTTATGTTTTATAAAGAAAATAATCTTTGGCAAATGGAGACAATCTTTTCCCAGCGGCTTTGGCCCTATTTGCCTTTAAAATCTTTGTTGGTTGGCGATTTTTGGTCGGCTCGGCGATATAACGATGAGATTTTATTTTTTAATGCCAATAAAATCTATCTTTTTTATCAATCAAAAGGAAGACCAACTATTTTAGAAATTGATAATCATCCAAAAATACCCCAAAGAAATGAAGGGGTAATAGTAAAGGCAAAGATAAGTTATTCCTCTTTAAACGAAATTTATGATACTTTATATTACTCTTTAAATGATACCTTTAATTTTCAACCCAAATTAAAAGATTCTTTTTCCTTGATTGATTCTACTTTCTACTATTCCTTTCCTCCTTATGATACCAATAATCAAATTTTTTACTATTTGCAAATAAGAACTCCTTACGGTGAGCGAGCCAAATCACCTTTAAAATCTTATAAAATATGCTATCCCCGAAGAATAAAGGAAATCCAATATACTAATGACCCACAAGGAATTTCACCGGATACTAATAAGTATGTAGCTACTTACGGAATTGTTAGTGGGGTTTTTGGCAATAAATTTTTTATGGAAGAGCGACCAAAATCCTTTTGGAACGGAATTTTTGTGATGAAAAAAGGAAATTTAGAAAGAGTAAATATGGGCGATTCAATATTTCTTATTGGTAAAGTAAAAGAATTAAATAGATTAACAACCATCTATTGTGATTATGACTCGGGTGGAAGATTAGCAATTCTTTTAAATAATCTTCCCTTAGTAGATACTTATAAAACAACAATAAATCTTCTTGCCGAATCCTTAGAGAGTAAACTGCTTCTTTTGGATTCGCTATATTTTTTAGATAGTGGTAATTTTTTGCCTAATAGGTTTTATTGGGCTTATAACCTAAGGGGAGAAAGGATAAGAATAAAAATTGAGGAAGAAAGCGAAATTCCAGGAATGGCTATCCCTTTGGGATTAGTAAGAATTATTGGCAATTTAGGAGAAGATTTAAATCAATATTATCTTATTCCCCGCTGGCGAAACGATTTTATAATTATTACCGGTATAAAAGAAGAGAAAAGCGAGAAAATCTTTATCAATAAAAATAAAAAGATTTATAATATCTTTGGCGGTAAAGTAAAAGAGAAAAGATTAAGAAGAGGCATTTACTTTATTAAAGAAGATACAAAATTTAAAAAAATAATAAAAATAGAATAATGAAATTTTGGGTAATATCAGGGCTATTATTTTCGTTATATTATATATGAAGATGAAAATATTATCTATAAAGATCTATAAAGATGAAAATCAAGGCTATGGAAAATCAAAAAGAAAAATCTGCTATTCCCTGAATAGTCTACCCTATAGTCCTCTTAAAGGTTTATTTTTTATATTAAATTGATTTCCAGCGATAAAATTTTGATTAGATTTTTAATAGGTTTCTTATTTATTAATTTTCTTTATATAGTTAAAAATTTAGAGATATCTTTACTCCATCTTATAATATCTTCGGGTAATTCGTGGAGAGGTCTAATTATACCACCAAATACTGTTTTTTGACCTTCTTTTATTCCCGGACAAAATTCTTTTAAATTTTCTACATAAACTCCGTCTAAATAAGATTGAGCTAAAAGGCGATCTTTTGTTGGTTCATCAGGAGTTCCCCATTCAGATTCCCATTTGTCTTTTTTCTGTTGTCTTCCAGCATCAGGCGTGGCCAAAACCACTTTTATTTTAGTAAGGGTTCGATAAAGAAGACTCCAAAATAAAGTTTCGGTAAATCTTCCGTGTAAACTCAATTTACAACTTATTATTGTGATAGGCAACTCATCTTTAATAGCAATTAAGTCAATATCACCCCAGACATTATCTATATTGAGGGAAGATTTTAAAGGTAAAGAAAGTAATTTCCATAATCTTTCACTTCTTTCCTTAATTTCTTTTTCGTTACCTTTAATGATTTCTATTTTTGTGTTCTTTAATTTTTCCGAAAGATATAGTCTCACATATTCTTCCCAATTTCCACCAACCTTGGCCACTCTCTTTTGTCTTTCTTTGGCGGTTTCTTCGTTCATAATTTTATATATTAATTTTTAATGCTTTTATTCTACCTTCTTTTATCAGCCGATTTTTGGCTATTTCGCAATAATTTTTGTTAATTTCGATACCAATTCCTTTTCGGTTGGTTAAAAGGCAGGCGATTAGGGTGGTACCACTTCCCAAAAATGGATCTAAAACTAAATCATCAACGAAAGAAAAAAGCTTTATACATCTTTTGGGAAGTTCCACAGGAAAAGGAGAAGGATGGAAGACTCTTTTTTTGCTTTCTCCCGAAAATGTCCAAACGCCATTAGTCCATTCAATAAATTCTTCTTTGGTTATATCACTCTTTTTGTTTTTAACAATTTTTTGCCATCGCTTTTTGTATAATATCGCAATCATTTCTACCGGTGCAATAACATAAGGAGCAGAAGCAGAAAGCCAAGACCCCCAAGCAGTTCTTTTAGAAATATTCTGTTCGTTCCAAATAATGGTTGAATGATATTTAAAACCAACTTTTTTAGCAATGGTGATTAAATCGGCATATACACTTTGTTGTCCCCCTTTATTTTTATCCAAAGGAATATTTAAACATAATCGGCCATCGTCCTTCAATAAGTTATAAGCTTTTCTTAACCATTTTTCACTAAATTCTAAATATAATTCATAAGGCAGATTATCATTATAACCTTCATATTTAATATCCAAATTATAAGGAGGAGAAGTAACAATTAAATCTATTGAATCTTCTTTAACACAATTAGTAGTTAAAAAATCATCATTATAAATTTTAATATCTTTAAAGGCAAAGAATAATTTATCTTCCATTTCTTAAAATTTTATATTAAATTTTATTCTAAGTCAATATTTTGTAAAATTCAACCAGTTTCTTTCTTATTTGCCATTGTTTTTCCCACTGACCATAGATTTTCCCTTTCGGCAAAAGTTCTTTTATAAGTTTAATAAGTTCTTCATTCATCTTATAATCTATTAAGCCCATTTTAAATAAAGGTGTTTGGGGTAAAGGAATAAAAGTATGAAGATGAATTTTGGCACCCATCTTAGTCAAATCTTTTATTACTTTTATTGTTTCTTTGATATCTTCTTCGGTTTCGGAAGGAAAGCCAAAGATAAAATCTAAATTTGGTTTCAGATTATTCTTGATGGTTATTTCGGTTGCTTGGTAAAGGGAAGAAACATTATGTCCCCGATTTAATATTTTTAAAAGTCTTTCGCTGCCGGATTGGGCACCAATTACTAAGTTGTCATTATCACAATATCTTTTTATTAATTGGCAGGTTTCTTCATTAACAAATTCGGGTCTAACTTCCGAAGGAAAAGTGCCAAAAAATATCCGACCTTTATCTTTTATTAAATTTCTAATATTTTTTAGTAGTTCTTCTAATAAATGATAATTGATAGTTTTGCCGTCAAGAGAGCCGTAAGCCAAGGCATTGGGGGTTATAAATCTTATATCCCTTTTATTATTTTTTATTAAAATCGCTACCAATTTTAAGATATTGGCGATTGAACGATGACGCATTTTAAAACCAAAGATAAAAGGGGTCTGACAGAAAGAACAACCAAAAGGACACCCGCGAGAAATTTCAATAGGGCCAAATTTTTTATATTTTTCACTGAAAGGTAAAAACTCATCCAAATTTATTACATTTTTACCAGAAACTATTTTATTGTTTGGTTTTTTCTTTAATAGTTCTAAAATTAAATATTCACCTTCCCCAACAACGACATAATCAAAACCAAGATTTAATACTTCTTGAGGTCTTCCTGTTGGGTGGGGACCACCAGCAAAAAGAAAGATATCTTTAATTTTTAACTCTTTTATTTTCTTTATTATTTCCTTTATCGCAAAAATTTGGGTAGTAAAAAAGGAAAAAAGAATTAATTTTTCTCCTTCCAGAGTCTTTATTAAATTCAGTAATAGTTCTTCATCTTTGGCAAAAAGGAGCTCAAAATGATTTTCAATTATCGGGATTAAAGGGTTGAAACTATAACGATTATCTTTATGGTAATAGATAATAACTTTTTTTCTTTCATACATTTATAAAAACTGCCTTTAATCTTTCTATAAGCTCTTCTTTTTTTATCGCTTCTTGATTGCCCGTTTCCATATCTTTTAAAAGATAGACGCCTTTTTCTCTTTCCCTTTCACCAACAATTATCACATATTTGAAATTTAGTCGATCAGCAATTTTTAATTGTTTTTTTAAAGAAAAAAAATCAGGGTTGAGATAGCAAGGAATATTTTCTTTTCTTAAAATTTTGGCAAGGTTTTCACCTTCCAAAAAGCTTTCTTCACAATCGTAGACAATCATTACTTTCTCTTTTTTTGTTGGTGGGTTTTCTTTCGCCAGATAAATTCTTTCCAACCCCAAGGCAAAACCCACACAGGGGGCATCGTTACCACCAAGTTCCTTCATTAAATTATCATAACGACCGCCACCACCAACACTAATATTTTTCCCTAACTTTTGGGAGATAAATTCAAAGGTTGTTTTTGTGTAATAATCCAGACCTCTTACTAAGTTTTCATCAATTTGATAAGGAATACCACTATTTTTTAAATAAAAAAGAAATTTCTCAAAGTGGTTTTTACAAGACAAACAAAGAAAATCTTTTACCTTGGGACTGGCTTTTAAAATTTTTTGGCAATTTTCATTTTTACAATCAAAAATTCTTAATGGGTTTTTTCTTTTTCTTTCTTGGCAGTCCGGACACAAAAGATTTTCTTTATCTTTCAGATATTCTAAGAAAACCGCTTTAAACTGGGGACGACATTTTTCACAGCCGATAGAGTTTACCAGAGTCAAGGTATCCTTCAATTCAATTTCGGAAAAAAAGTGATGGGCAATTTCAATAAGTTCAAAATCACTGTAAGGACTTTTTTCGCCAACAATTTCTAAACCTAATTGGTAATGTTCTCTTAATCTTCCTTTTTGCGGTCTTTCGTATCTAAACATAGGACCCACATAATAAAATCTTTGCGGTAATTTTAAATTGTTTTCAATAATTGCTCGGATTACCCCGGGTGTCCCTTCCGGTCTTAATGCCAATAACCTTTGCTTTTTATCATAAAAAGTATACATTTCTTTATTGACGATATCGGAAGTTAAACCAGTAGAATGATAAAAAAGTTCGGCCGGCTCTAAAATCGGGGTGCGGATAAGAGAAAAATTATGCAATTGGGCTATTTTTTCAAAACTTTTAACGATAAAATTAATCTTTTCGCTTTCCGGAGGTAAAATATCAAGCATCCCTTTCAATCTTTTAGGCCCCATTATTTTTTTATTCTCATTATTCTTATGATATTTTCTCTTTCGTATTCTTGAAGTCTAAAGGAGATATAACGGATGGCACTTCTCATTTGGGGGATTAGCCGATATTCTAAGGCATTTACCCTTCTTCGAGTTTTTTCTATTTCGTAAGAAAGTAAGGCAACAATTTTTAAAAGGGCAGCTAATCTTCCCAATTTTTTAATAAGGGAATTTAATTTTTCCAAAGCAATGTCAAAAAGGGAAGAGGTTTGGTAAAAGGGTAAAATCTTTTCTTTTACTAAAATATTAAAATCATAAAGCTTGGCTTTAATATTTAAAAGGAAAATTGCTTCTTCTTTTAGCTCCACATTAAAAAATTGGTTTATTATTAAATTTTCTAAAAAAAGCGGTTTTTCTAAAAATAAAGCCGAGTTTAAATATTTTAAAGTTTCTCGGGTTTCTTTAAAGACTTCCTTCCGTAATCTTTTCACTTCATCAATATAGAAAAGCAAAATTCTTAAAAGCTGTTCTTGTCTATCTTTTAAAAGTTTGTGACCCCGTAAGGCAATTTGTTCTCTTCTTTTTAACCGTAATAATTCCTGCCGCGTGGCATTTGTTGGGATAAGCATAGTTTATTATAAAAAAGGAAAATTAAAAGTCAATTTGTTGACAAAAATCTTAATTAGTTTATAATTAATCCAATGGGAGAAGAAATGATTAATTTTTTTGTTGAAAAGAATATTAAACCTTTTATAAGCAAAAAGGGGAAAATATTTTTCAAAGGGAAAGGGGTTAAAAATTTAACTACCGCCGAAAAAGAAGAAATAAAAAAAGAATTATTAACTTTAAAAGAAGAAGATTTTAAAAATTTAAGAAAAAAAATCGCCACCCAAATTAAAAATAATTCCAAATTTTTGCCGATAAAAAATTGGGTAAAAGAAGAACGACCAAGGGAGTTATTGTTAAAAAAAGGAGAAAGAGCCTTATCCTTAGCGAAACTGCTGGCAATTATTTTAAGAACGGGTAAAGAGGGTGAGAGTGCCGAAGATTTGGCAAAAAGATTGTTAAACCATTTTGGTAGTTTAAATGCTCTTGATCGGGTAACGGTTTTAGAATTGAGTAAAATTGAAGGTATTGGTTTGGCAAAGGCGTGCAGTATAAAAGCGGCTTTAGAACTGGGGAAAAGACTTTTGGAAGAAAGGGCGGAAGCAAAAAAGAAGATTAAATCGCCCAAGGATGTTATTGATTATGTGAACGAAAAGTTGGCACCCTATCTTTTTAATTCTAAAAAAGAATTCTTTTCCGTAATCTTCCTTGATATTAAAAACAAGGTGATTGATACCTTAGAATTAAGTAAAGGGAGCATTAATGCGAGTATTGTTGATGTGAAAGAGATTATTTCTGAGGCGGCTAAAAGAGTGGCCAGCAGTATAATTTTGGTTCATAATCATCCTTCCGGGGAAACCCAGCCTTCCGAAGAAGATATCAATCTCACTTTGCGAATTGTTAAAGCCTGTGAACTTTGTGGGATTAAGGTTTTAGACCATATTATTGTGGGGCATGATAAAGATAGTTATACCAGTTTTTTGAAATTGGGCATAATAAAGTAATGTATTTAATTGACGGTTATAATCTTTTATATCAATTTGCCAAGGATTTAAAAAGGGAAGAGATAAATGAGAAACGCGAAAGGTTAATTTTATTAATAAAAGATTATTGTGAAAAAAGAAAAAAAAGATGTTGGCTATTTTTTGATGTGAAAAGTATTCCTTTAGCTTTATTACCACAAAAAAATCAAAAGAGTCAATACCTAAAAATTTCTTATACGAAAGATGCTGATTTAGCCATTATCAATCTTTTGGAAAATACCAAAGATATTACCAAATATACCGTTGTCTCTTCCGATAGAAAAATTTGCGACTATGCGCAAAAAAGGGGTTTTCGGGTTTTAAATTCCCAAAAATTTAAAAATCTTCTTATTGACTTTTTAAAAGGGATAAGTAAAATAGAATAAGTTTAAGAAAATGAAGGAAATAAAGGATGTCTTTTTAAAAAAGGAGGATAATTTATGAGACGAAAACTATTGATTTTTAGTTTTTTTACCATCTTTTTTATAACTATTTTTTTATCCTGCGGCAATGAGCCACCGCCACCTTTCTTTACTGGTAATGGTGAAGATTCCACACAAATCAAAAATCTTTTGGAAAGCGAAGTTTTGAAGCTTTATCTTTTTGAAGACAAGATGTTTGGCGATTCTTTCCTTTTACCAGTGGAATTTAAAAGAAGTGCCTATTTTGATTCCCTTTTAAAAAAGGATAGAGCCTTTATGAAATTCTTCCCTAAAGCCTTCGGCAGGAAAAAAGGAGAAGAGCGGGATTCCTTTAATATTATCTTTATTAAAGATACCACCTGCCAGGTTTATTTAGTGAGAGAATTTAAAGATTCTTTATACATTCTTACCGATTCGGTAACTCCTTATTTAGCCGATAGTGGTTATTATGCCAACCGTTTTGAAGCCAAAGAGACACTAATTAAAAAACCTTTTAATGCTATCTCTTGGCAGGTTGCCTTTTTTGAACCAACAAAGAAGGATACGGAACCAAGAAGTTGGCAATTGAAAAAGATTTCTGGTTGTCAGATTATCTATTCACCGGATGCTCAAAATTCACCAATCTTTTATAATCCCTTTGGAGTAATTGTTGCTTCACCTACAAAAACCTGCACCATTTTTGACATTGCTTATCAAAGGACTGCTGACCCATCCTGTTCTTTGAAATTTTCCAACCGCCGACTTTTCTATGTTGACGAAGGTAATTATGAGAAAAAAGATTCTTTATTATACTTACCCCTCGATTCTTTAAAAGTTAGTGCCTGCTACTGGTTAAACCCGGATGATTCGGTCTATACCTTTGTCTATTATAAAAAAGATAATAAATGGCAAAGAATTTCTTCTTCTTATAAGTTTGTTCTTCCCGAAGGTTTTAACCGCTTTTATGTGGAAGGCTTAACTTATGAATGTTTAACCCATATTAGAAAACAACCAAGGGCAATTATTTGGGGAATTGCTTGTCGGGTAAAATAAATAAGGAGGAGAATATGCGAAAAGTATTTAAACTTATTTTTATCCTGGCGGTATTTTTTGTCTATACCGCCTATGCGGGTGAAACGGGAAAGATTGCTGGTCGGGTGATTGATGCTAACACCAAAGAACCTTTGGTAGGCGTAAATGTGGTTGTGGAAGGAACCGAGTTAGGAGCCGCCACTGATGCCACGGGTCATTATTTAATAATCAATGTTCCGGTTGGTACCTATGATGTGACTGCTTCTTATGTCGGTTATGAGCCAGTAAGGGTAAAAGGGGTAAAAGTGATTGTTGACCAGACAACCTATGTTGATTTCCAATTGAAGCCGACAGTAATTGAAATTCAAAAACCAGTGGAAGTAACTGCGGAAAGACCAATGATTATCAAAACAGCAGTTCAGACAACAAGAATTGCTGGTGAAGAAGAATTGAAAAAATTACCTTTAACGGTTGTTACCCAATTAGTTAATCTTCAAGCGGGTGTGGTTACCCATGGTGGAGTTGCCCATGTGCGGGGCGGACGGTATGACGAAGTTTTAACCTTAGTTGATGGTATCTCAGCAGTTGACCCATTTTATCAAATTGCCTATCACCGTCCACCTTCCGCCGCCGTTTCGGAAGTATCAATTATTACCGGTGGTTTTGATGCGGAATATGGCGAAGCAATGTCCGGAGTTGTTCAAATTATTAAAAAAGAAGGTGGAGAAAAACATTCCGGGGTTCTTAGATATACTTCGGATGATTTTTTGCCATCACGAGCGTTAGATTTTGGTTATAATTTTTATCAATTTTCTTTGAGCGGTCCGCTTTTTTCTAAAAGATTCCGCTACGCCATTTCTGGGGAGTTAATGCATACTGAAGATGCCTCACCAACAAAATATAAACTGCAAAAACCAAGGGATGAATATACTGGTGATATAAAATTGACTTATAAACTACCAAAATCAAAATTCTCTCTTTCCTATTATACTGCTTGTTATCAATGGCAGGTATGGGAAAACAGCTGGAAATATTGGCTTGACCATTATGCCGCGGTAAGAAGTTTTGGTGACCAATTGGCAGTAAATTTCAACACAGTATTGAAAGAGAATATGATTCTTGACTTAAAAGCTGGCTATCACTATTATGACCGATTGCAAACGGTTAGAGATAAAGAATATGAAAAGCGGGACAAGTCTCATATTTTAGAAAAACTGGGCTTATGGGATTTATACCGATTTAAATCCGAAGATTATGTTTTCAAAAATAAAGATGGACTTTCGCCAGAAAGTGCTGTTTTTAAACTTTGGAAAGATAAAGATGCTAAATGGACCGAATATAATGTTTCCGATAATAACCCTTGGGGAGTACCTTTATTTTACTGTTACGGTGATTATCGGCTTTGGCATTATCGCCAATCAAAAACCTATGATTTTAAAGGTGATTTCACCTATATTTATAAAAAAATCCACGAGATAAAGACGGGTTACGAAGCAAAATTTTATTCCTTATGGCTTTTAGAAAATTCTTTACCCTGGTCTTCTAATCCTTTCTGGGATGCCTATAAGAAATATCCTTGGACATTTGCTTATTATCTTCAAGACCGAGCTGATTTTGGTGATTTGGTTGTTCGCGCTGGTCTCAGATTGGATATGTTAAACCCGGCTTCTCGCTATCGGAAATATGGTGAAGATGGTAGAAATGTTCTTGATACCACAACAACCCAAGCAAAAATTAAGTATAAAATCTCACCAAGATTAGGCATCAGTTTTCCGGTGACCGAAAAAATGAAATTTAGATTCTCTTACGGCCATTTCTTCCAAACGCCAACATTTACCAATCTTTATGAAAGTCTTTTTGCTGATATCATCCAAAGGGGTAACATAATCGTTGGTAATCCCGATTTGAATGCCCAAAAAACAATTTCTTACGAAAGTGGTTTAGAATGGCAGATGAGTGATTTTTGGGGAGCCGATATCACCCTTTTCTATAAAGATATTTATGATTTAGTAGGTACAAGACCAGTTCCGGCCTTACCTATGGGTTATACCATTATTACCAATGTCGAATACGGAAGGGTCTTCGGTTTTGAAGTCGGGCTCCAAAAGCGATTATCAAATTATTGGAGTGGGAAATTGGCTTATACCTTCCAGATTGCTAAAGGAACGGCTGCCGAAGCCTGGCAATGGTATACTTATAATTATCAAGGAATTCCTTTCACCCAAATTGACTACTATCTTGACTACGACCAGCGACATGTGGTGAATTTAGATTTAGGTCTTTCCTTCCCTTCGGATTTTGTTTTTATACCTTTGAGAGATTTTGATGTCGGAATGATTTTTAATTTCGGCAGTGGTTTCCCTTATACGCCTACGGATGTTAGAGGAACAAGAATTGGTGATTTGAACTCCGCCCGTATGCCGGCTACCTGGAATATTGATGCCCGATTATCAAAAGATATTAAGATTGGCAATTTAACTCTCTCACTTTTCTGCGATATCTTAAATGTTACTAATCGTTTAAATGTGACAAGTGTCTATTCGGCTACTGGTGCTCCGGATTGGGATGGACAGGTTTTTGTTCCTGGTCAATTTTCTTGGGGACAGATACCGGGTGATGCCGGTTATCATCCGGCAAGGGATTATAATCACGATGGTTGGATTTCCCAAATGGAAAGGTACGATTCCTATATTAAGGCAAGGGAAGATGCGATAAATAATCCAGGAAATTACGGTCCACCAAGAAGGGTAAGAGTGGGAATTGGTTTTGGATTTTAAAAAGGAGGAATGATGTTTAAGAAATTATTGTTTATTTTTTCGCTCTTGGCTTTTGCTTTTCTCTTTGCGAAAAGTCTAAATCCACCTTCGGCTAAAAAAATCTTTGATATGCTCTGGATAGAATATAATCGCTGGCGATATCCGCTCTATAACGATGGTCGGTTTGGTATTGATGTTACTACGGGAACTGGCGAAGCTGGTGGAAGTTGGCCCCGACCGCTTAAAAATTTTTATATCTTTGGCGCCGGCATATGGATTGGTGCCATCAATTCTCAGGGTGAAACCTTGGTTTCCTGTGGATATGACCCAAATTCTGGTTCCAGTGAATTATGGCCTGAAATCTATTCCCGATATACGGGAACTCCTTCTGACCCGGCCGATTGTATCTATCATTTTCCTGATAAATGGCCACCACCAAAAGATAAATTTCCGATGGCCCCTCAAGACACAATTTCCGGAAAGGATGTCTGGTGTTGTTTTTCTGATGCCCACGCACCGCAACATAAACCCGGTGATACTAAACCAATGGGAGTGGATGTCTATTTAACTGCTTATCATTGGAATTTACCATCTACCCGAGATATCTTTTTCTTAAAATACGATGTGAAAAATGTCTCTGGTGATACTTTAAGAAATATGTATATTGGGGTGGTCTTAGACGCTGATGTCGGAGCCTATAGTGATGATATGATGGCAATGGTGTATGATGCTGCTACCCGCAGACCGCGAAAGTATGTTTACAATCAGGCAAAAACCGATTCTATTTTTGTTGATAATCTTGCTTGGATTTATGATTCTGACAACCGAGAAAATCCCAGTACTAAATGGGAAAAGGGTACACCGGGAGCAGTGGCTTATGACTTTTTGCAAAGTCCTTATGCCCTTTGGGATGGAATTGATAATGATGGTGATGGACTTATTGATTTTCAAGAAGTGGATAGTGCCTATATTGTAAATAACCGCCCTGATTTGATTGATAGCGATGATGATGGATTTCCGGCGTGGCGGGATTTTTCCGAAATTGAACAACTGGGGATGACTTCCTGTAAGCGCTGGCCCATTGAAAATGACCCAAGAACCGATGTGGAGAAATATTTGGTTCTTGCCGGTTATGACCATACGACCCGAGAATATAAACCTTATGATTATATTGACGAAACCCCAGCGGATAAAAGATTTTTACAATCTTCTGGCCCCTTTAATTTACCACCGGATTCAATTGCTACTTTAGTAGTGGCAGTAATTGCTGCTAAATATGGCGAAGAAGGACAACCTTATAATCAAAGGGATACTTGGGATTTAGCCCGAGCAAGTGCCGAGGCGCAAAGATGTTATGATAAGAATTGGCTACTTCCCGCTCCTCCTTTCCCACCAATTGTTACTGCTATGCCCCAAGATAATCGGGTGATTTTATCGTGGGATAACCGAATGGAAAAGATTCCTGACCCTTATTACAAAATCGCTCGAATGACCGGTGATACTACTTATCGGGAATACGATTTTGAAGGTTATAAAGTTTATAAATCCCTTGATGGCATTGAATGGGAGTTGAAAGCGATTTGCGATTTAAAAAATAATATAAAATATGCTGATACCTTTAAGACGATAAAAATAATCGGTAAAGATACGACTTATTCGGAGAGCATCTTCGTTTGGGCAAATGATAAAGGAACTTTCTATTATTATGTTGATGATAGTGTGATTAATGGTCAGACCTATTATTATGCGGTTACTGCTTTTGATTATAATAAACAGCGGGGTGAGATTTTGATATTAGAAAGCGGTATCCAAGGGATTGAAGTTACTCCGCGAAGAGAAGCTGGTAACTATCAGGCACCAAAAGGTGAAATTAAGATGCTTACCGGTGATTCCCTAAATAATAAATTTAAATTTGACCTTCTCTTTACCGTACCTTATTTAGCCAAAAATAAAGAATATCTATTGACATTCCTTGACCCAATTTGTGATTCCGCAAATAAACAGCCTATTTATCAAGCACTGATAACCGATACCACTTATTCGGAGACATTAATTACCTATAACCTACCTTACACCTTAGGTAAAAATGAAAAATTTTATTTCCCCTTCTTTGATGGAATGAACCTTACTTTCACAATGAAATTAGATACCGCCAAAGCTGAACCATTTGTTGCCTTTGAAATCAAAAATGTTAACGGTAGTTATTCAGAAGAATCTTTAAAAGCCAAAGAATGTCCCGAGGCGAGCTGGGCGTTTCGTGGTTCTGATTATCGGCTAATCTGGGGCAGAAAACCAGAAGGTGGTTTGACATTGGCTGAGGTCTATGATTTAACAAACGGGGTAAAGGTGGAATATAATCCCCTTTTCAATCAAGGAAGATACTATAATTATGGTAATTGCTGGGCATTTCAGAGTGGTCGAACAACTCCTCCTTCCGATACCTTGAGAGATAATGAAATTTTTATCTATCTCCCTGGTGGTTATGTGCAAATCCGAAAAGGTGGAGCGATAAATCCGCAGATAAAACAGATGATTCAACCCGGCGATACCTGGTATATTTATAGTAATAAACTTTACGGAACCGCTCCTTCTTACAATAAATTCAAAATTACTACTACCGGAATGGAGTTTACTGATATGGCTGGACAAAAATTGAATGTGAAGGTTGTTCCCAATCCTTATATTATCACTAATAAATGGGAAAAAACGACATTATCCCGAAGACTCCAATTTGTCAATCTTCCTAATGAATGTACTATCCGCATCTTTAACCTGGCGGGTGATTTAGTGAAAATAATTGAACATAAGGAATCAGAAAAAGGAACAAATAATAACAAATTTGGCGGTACCGAAGAGTGGAATTTACTAAACCAACACGACCAAAAAGTCTCCAGCGGTGTTTATATCTTCCATATCGATTCCAAATATGGTAAACAGATTGGTAAATTTGCGATTATAATGTAAGGAGGATAAGATGAGAGAAAAATTATTAGTTTTTGTTTTGATAATTACTGTCGCCTTTGCGGCTTTTGATAAAAGAGGAACTACTGGTGCTTCCTGGTTGAAGATTGATGTCGGTCGGGCAAGTGGTATGGGCGGATCTTTTGTCGCTCTTGCTGATGATGCTACTGCTACCTTTTATAACCCGGCTGGTCTTTCTTTGCTAGCTAAAAAAGTTATTTTCTTTAACCATATTGATTGGATTGCCGATATTTCTCACGAATATTTGAGTGCGGTTATTCCCGCAGGAAATGTTGGTAATTTTGGTTTTTCCGTGATTGCTTTGACAATGGGTGATATGGAAGAGACAAAAATTGATTCTTTATACACTCCCGTAAGAGAAGATGATGGCACAGGTTTAAAGTTTGGCGCTGGCGGAATGGCCTTTGGTATCAGTTATGCCCGTTATTTTACCGAAAAACTATCTATCGGCATTGGTTTAAAAGGAATTCAGGAACGGATTTGGGATATGTCAGCGAGTTCATTTGGTGCCGATATTGGTTTTCATTTTAATACCGGTTTCCACAATTTAAGGATTGGCGTTGCTATTAATAATTATGGACCTGAAATTACCTATACTGGTGGTCGCTTAAAGAAGATTGAAAAAGATGAAAAGACCGGTAAAGAAGTGCCCATTTCTTATGTGGCTACACCGGTTCCTATTCCTACTACCTTCCGTTTTGGCATTGCTCTTGACTTGTTATCTCAAGAAAATTCTCGGCTCACTACCTGTCTTGATTTAGTTCATTATAATGATATCAATGAGACCTTTAATTTTGGTTTTGAATATCTCCTTTTAAAGACTTTTTCAATTAGAGCCGGTTATATTTTAAATACTGATGGTGAATATCGTGACCAGATAAATTGGAAAACTGGACTTTCTTGCGGATTGGGTGTGGCCACCAAATTAACCAACGGTTTAGAAACGAAAATTGATTACAGTTATCGCTACCATTATTATCTTTTGGGTTCTCATCGTCTCAGTATTAGTTTTGCCTTTTGATCCTTAAAATAAGGAAGGCTTTTGGGGGTTGAGCCTTATCAACCCCCATTTTTATTTTATGAAAAAGATAATTTTTCTTTTAATTATCTCTCTAATTTTTGGTAAATCCCAATGGACAATAATTTTATATTTTGCTTGTGATAACGATTTATCCACTGCCGGTTATAATGAAATCGCCAAACTTACTGGTTTAGGTTATAACGAAAAAGTGAAAACGATTATTTTACTTGATAATGCCCTCTTTGATACCTCACCTTTACCAAAGATTTATCAACTTTTAAACGGAAAGGTTGTTTTGCAAAGGAAATTGAAAGAAGAAAATATGGCCGATATAAACTTTTTTTCTGATTTTTTAAAATTTATAAAAGAAAATTATGAAAGTGAAAATTATTTTTTAATCTTTTATAGTCACGGTAATGGCTGGTATCAAAATTTAGCGAAAGCCTTTTTATACGATGAGACTAATCAAAGTTCGCTTTCCGTTGCTGGTGGGGGATTAAAGGAGTTTTTAAAAAAAGCCAAAGAAATTTTAGGGAAAAAGATAAAAATCCTTGGTTTTGATGCCTGCTTAATGGGAATGGTGGAGATTGCCTTTGAGATTTTTGATTATTGTGATTACCTTTTTGCTTCGCCTTCGATCTTACCCACAAGTGCTTGGGATTATAAAAGTTTGATAAAGAAGATGGAAGAAGATTGCGATATTAAAATAAGCGAACTGGCTTCCTTTTGGGCAGAAAATAATTTTAATAATATAAAAACAAAAAATGAAGAAGGGGTTTTTGTGGCTATTGATTTGGAAAAATTGAGAAAGGAATGTAAGCGGACTTTCTCTTTGCTTAAAAATACTGATAAAAATTTGCTTTTGGAAAAAAGAAAAAATCTTCAGACCTATCCCTTTTTTGAAACGGTCGATTCCTCTGCTGCCCATGTTGATTTTTTTCAACTGTTAAAAGAATTAGCCATCAAAAGTGAAATCTTTTCTTCGGTCCTTGCCCTAAAAAAAACGGAATTTTATCGAAATAGTTGTGGTTTAGCCATATTTTTTCCGGACAATTATTTAACTTTTAAAAAATATTTAAAGGAATACCTTTTACTTGCTTTTCAAAAGGAGATAAACTGGTTAGAATTTCTGAATGACTATTATTCGGCTGATGATATTCGACCAGAAATGGTGAAAACAATAAAAATTGAAAAGTCGAAGAATGACCTTTTTATAAGTTTTTCTCAATCCTTTGATTTGAGCGAAGTTACCTACCAACTATTCCTTTTTCAAAGTTTTGATACCAGCTTTTATGACCCGTGCGAAGATTTTTCTTTTTGGGAAAATCACGGATTTTCTTTGACAAAACAATTTGCTAAAAAAGGTCAGGCCTTTTATTCTCAGGAAGGTCTTTTACTAAACAATTTTCTGCTTACCAAAGAAAAGCTGTGTTTAAACGAAGGTGGTTTGCTTATTTTTTATCTGCTTTATCACACGGAAGAAAGTTATTTTAAAAAAATTAAAAGGGATATTTTTTATGTGGAATACTCTTTTGACCGAATAAATTTTCAAAAATTGGATTCTTTTTACGGAAAAAGCGATTATTTTGAAGAGATAAGAATTTTTTTACCTCAAGGTAATTATTATTTACGGTTTCGCTACCAAACCGACTCTTCCATCACCAATTTGGGGGTTTTTCTGGATGAGATAAAAATTATTAGACTGAAAGATTTAAAGACCTATCAAGTTTTCAACGATACCAATTATTTTCTTTACCATTTAAAAAAGGGCGAATATTATCTTTTTATTATCCCTATTGACCAATATGGGAATAAAGGTTATGCCAGTGATTTTGTCAAGATAGTTATCCCTTCTTGGGCACCAATAATTTCTTTGCCCAATCCCTTTTTAAAAGACCCGAAGATTTTATTGGATAAAGAAGAAAACTCCTTTCTTACTTTTAAAATTTATAATTTAAAAGGTGATTTAATTGGCCAAAAGATGATTGATCTAAATAATCTTAAAAGGGGCGTATATTTTATTTCCGTTACCAACCAAAAATATCGGAATAAAGGAAAATTGGTTAAACTTTAATTAGGGATGGGCTTCTTGCCAATTTTTGCCGACACCAATATTCACTTTTAAAGGCACTTTTAAAGGATAGATATTTTCCATTGTCTCTTTGATAATCGCTTTGGCTTCTTCAACTCTTTCTTCTTCAATTTCAAATAAAAGCTCATCGTGAACGGTTAAAATTAGGCCGATATTAAAACCTTTCGCCATCAATTTTTTATCAACTTCCACCATCGCCTTTTTAATAATATCGGCAGCACTGCCTTGAATAGGGGCGTTAATTGCCTGTCTTTTTGCCTGTTCATAAAGAGTCTTATTTGGTGCCAAAAGAGTCGGAAAATAGCGGGGACGACCAAAAATAGTTTTGGTAAAACCTTCTTCTTTTGCCTTTTCAATAATCGCTTCCCGCCAAGCCTTTACCTTGGGAAAACTGTTAAGATAATTTTCCATAAATTCCTTGGCTTCTTCTTTTTTCAATCTTAAACTCTCCGCCAGGCCGTAATCACTCATTCCGTAAATTAAACCGTAATTCACCATTTTAGCAAATCTTCGCATATCTTCCTTCACCGCTTCTTCTTTTACTTTAAAAATTTTGGCGGCGGTGGCGGTGTGAATATCCTTATCTTCTAAAAAGATAGCAATCAAATTTTCATCTTCGGTGATGTGAGCCAAAATTCTTAACTCAATTTGGGAATAGTCAGCAGAAATTAAAAGATAACCATCTTCAGAGATAAAGCCTTTTCTTATCTTTTGTCCCAATTCCCCCCGAACCGGAATGTTTTGTAAATTGGGGGAAAGGGAAGCCAGCCGACCCGTAGCGGTTTTTGTCTGGTCAAAATAGGTGTGAAGGCGAAAATTTTTGTCGCACAGCTGGGGAAAAGGTTTGACATAAGTAGTCAAAATTTTATTTAACTCCCGATAGCGGAGAATCTTTTCAATTATCGGCGAATAGGGAAGAAGTTCAATTAAAACTTCGGAAGCCGTTGACCTTTCTTTACCTTTGGGGATGGGCAATTTTAATTTGTCAAAAAGAACGGCGGCTAATTGTTTTGGTGAGTTGAGGTTGAAGTAGAGTCCAGACAATTTGTAAATTTCCTTTTGGAGAAGTAAAATTTCGTTATTTAGTTCTTTTGCCAAATTTTTAAAGAAATCAACATCAATTTTTATCCCCCGCTTTTCTATTCGGTAAAGGCAAGGGATTAAAGGCATTTCAATGTTAAAAAAGAGCTCGGTTAAATTTCTTACTAATAATTCGGGCAGTAGCTGTTCGTAAATTGAATAGATATAAAAAATTTTTTCTCTTTCATTTAATTGCTTCTTTAAGATTTTTAAATAGGATAAAATCAAATCTTCTAAAAGAAACCTTTTTCTTTCTGGTTCCAAAAGATAGGCAGCAATTTTGATGTCAAAGAAATTTTTAAATTCCCAATCTTCTAAATATTGATACTGTTCTTTCAAATCAAAGGTGATTTTTTCTTTTTCGGTGGAAAATAATTCTTTTAAAGAATTCAAATCGCCTTCGTAAATCACCTTTTTATTACCCAGATAAACTTTATTTTCGGTAATCAAAAAAGCGAAGGCTTCTTCTTTTTTGAAAAAGGTGGCATCAGTAATTATTTTTAATGATTTTTCCACATCAATCTTCTCTTCCGCAAAATCGTCTAAAAAGCTTTTGAAGCCAAGTTCCTTAAAAATGGTTAATAATTTTTGGTTATCCCTTTCTTTAATCCTTAAATCTTCAATATCAATTTCAATCGGCACATCGGTTCTTAAACTTACCAGTTTCTTGGAAAAGAAAATCTCCTCTTCTTTCCCTTTTAATCTTTCATCCTTTTCTAAGGCCTTTTCCAAATTACCGTATTTCTTTAAAATCTCAATGGCCGTTTTTTCGCCAATCCCTTTTACTCCGGGCACATTATCAATCTTATCACCGGTCAAAGCCAAAAAATCACTAATTAGGGCCGGTTCAATACCGAACCGCTCTTTCACCTTCTCTTTATCATATAAGATTTCTCGATAAGTATCATAGATAATAATATCATCATCAACAATGGGAAACAAATCTTTATCGGTAGCAATAATGTAAATTTTACAATTTTCCGCTTTCAATTTCTTTGCCAAAGTCGCTAAAACATCATCGGCTTCGTAGCCACTAACCTCAATTGTCTTAATTCCGTATGCCTGGCAAATCTCTTTGATTACCGGTACCTGATATTTTAAATCACTGGGTGCTTCCGGTCTCACTTTTTTATACTCTAAAAAAATCTTATGACGAAAAGTGGGTGCCTTCGAATCAAAAACACAACCAATATATTCTGGTTTTTTTTCTTTCAATATCTTCCTTAAAGTGTTGACAAATCCAAAGATTGCGGAAGTATTTTCCCCTTTACTATTTCTTAAAGGGTTTCTAATAAAGGCGTAATAAGAACGAAAAATTACCGAATGACCATCAATAAGATAAACCTCTTTTTTAGCCATTTTTCAAACACTGTTCCCTTACCAAGGTTATGGCGCGGTAATAACTTTCAAAGGAAGTGCCGGCATCGGCCCACCAACCTTTTAAAATCTCATAGGTAAGCTCACCCTTGGCTAAATAGCAGTTATTCACATCGGTAATTTCCAATTCGCCCCTTTTTGATGGTTTTAAAGTTCTAATAATATCAAACACTTGGTGGTCATACATATAAATACCAGTGACCGCATAAGGCGATTTTGGTTTTTCTGGTTTTTCTTCAATCTTGACAATTTTACCATTTTCAAAAACTGGCACACCAAATCTCTCAGGATTTTTCACTTCTTTTAAAAAGATTTTTGCTCCCCTTTCTTGTTTCTCAAATTTTTCGATATATTCTTTAATATCATCTTCAAAAATATTGTCACCCAGGATGACCACCAATTTATCACCAGCAGCAAAATCTTCGGCTAAAGCCAAAGCCGCAGCAATGCCGGTTTCGCCTTCTTGATAGGTATAATGTAATCTTTTTAAACCAAATTCTTTGCCGTTTCCCAACAATCTTAAAAAATCACCGGCATTATTTCCTCCGGTAACAATGAGGATATCTTCAATACCGGCTTTTACCAATTTTTTGATGGGGAAAAAAATCATCGGTTCATTATAAACGGGTAGCAGGTGTTTGTTAGTGACTTTGGTTAAAGGGTATAATCTGGTGCCTAAACCACCAGCCAAGACCACACCTTTCATTTTCAAATTTTATTAAGAAAAATATCTTTTTTCAATGTTAAGGTAATAGATATTTAAAGGTTAAAGATATTCGCTCTTGGGAACCCAAATAGCCGTAATCTAAATAAGTGAAATCAATTGAAAGAAAGATATTTTTAAAAAATTGATAAAGATAACCAAAACCGACCGCTAAACCGCTAAAAATACCGTAGCTGGCTTTTGTCCGGTAACCGATGCGGAGGGCTAAATCTTCTTTTGGCTTTCTTAATTCTTTAAACAAAACTTCACCGCCGATACCAAAACTGGGTAATTCGTCAATATAAGTGGCCAGGTCGCTGGCGATGGTGAAGATAATTTTTGAGGTTAAAAAAAATTTATAACTAGCTCCTAGCCGAAAATTTATTGGCAATATTTCGGAATAATAGATAAATTTTCTTTTTGTTCCTAAATGTAAAAGGGAAGAACCAAAATAGAGGTTTTTTATGGGGTTAAAATGAAAGCCAAAATCGGTTGCCCAAGAATAGGCATAATAGTTATCGTATAAAGAACCGACATATTTCCAATTTGTCCCGAAGGCAAATTTTTTATAAAGATGAAAAGAGAAATTGATAAAAAGTAAAAAATCGTTACAAGAATATTCACCAACTTTATTTCCCGGACCAATAAATTTATCATCACTAAAAGATAATAAAGCCGCACCAATTCCTAAACCAAAATTTTTAATCGGTAAAGAAGTGGCCAGAGAAGAGTAATTGATTTTATCATAAAGGTTAAGGAAAGTAAAAGAAAAATCAAAAGAGTTTAAAATTCCGGAAGTGCTCGGATTATAAAAAATTCCGCAGACATCATCAGCAATTGCGGTATAAGCACTACCCATCGCGGTTGCGCGGGCACCAATACTCAATTTTAAGAAATTTGCCGAAGTTTGACCAACATCATAAAAGAAAGTCAAAAGAAAGAAAATAACCATTTTAAAATAATAACTTAACCGATTAAAAAATCAATAAAATTAGGGGTAAGATAAAGGGGTAATTCTTCGTTATTTATATAAAGAAAAAATAAAAAAGGAGGTCTGATGGCGGTTAAAGATGCTAATTCACGGATTTTAAAATATATTAAAAAGTTAGACCCAGAGATTATTAAATTACGGTTTTCTGCCCAAAAAGAAGCGATGATAACCAAGATTGTTAATATTTATGCGGAACTGGCAGCCTTAGACCAAAAGATAAAAGAGGTTTTAGATGCCCATCCGGAAACCATACCAACCCAATATTTTTATTACTTTTCTTACGGAAGAGAATTATGGCGGTTAAAAAATAAATATGGTGGTTTGGTTTTATTCAAAGAGATTAATGCCTTGGAGTTAAAATGGGAAGCAAGAGGATTGAATAAAAGGATTATGGAAAAGATGAGGGTTGATATCTTTGGTATTACCTTATGAAAAATCTGTTTAAAACCATAAGAAATTATCATCTTTCTTTCGGAAGATATTATCCCCATTCAACATTAAATTATTACTATAAAATAAAAGATTTATTAAAATACCAAGAAAAGGTAAAAGAATTATTAAAAGAATTAGCCATCCCCGAAACCTACTATCTTGGTTATTTAAATTTTTTTAAAAAAGCCTATTCCTTGGTGAAAAAGAAAAGATTTTTTATTTTGGAAGATTTAATAAAAAAAGAAGTTTTAAAAAATAAATTGGAAAAGGAGGTTTTAAAGGCGATATATTTTCTTTTATTAAAATCGGAAAAGAAAATTTTAAAAATGGATAAGGGGAATATCTTTTAAAAAAAGATGGGAGCTGTGGGGTAGATGGTTGGGTAGGGTTTTAATGGCGGAAATGTCTAATATTGGTAAAGATAAGTGAGATATTATTCTCTTCCGCAGCTTTAATAACTTCTTCATCCCTTATTGAGCCTCCAGGTTCAACAATCACTTTAATCCCATTTTTAGCTGCCAGCTCAATAGAATCACTAAAGGGGAAAAAGCCATCGGATGCCAAAACACCATCAACACATCTGCCACCACTTTTTTTAATAGCAATTTCCACCGAACTAACCCGAGAAGGCTGACCACTACCAATCCCAACGGTTGCCAAGTCTTTCACAATGACAATACCATTCGATTTTACATATTTTACTGCGAAATAAGCAAAAAGGGCATCTTTTATTTCGCTTTCCCTTGGTTCTCTTTTGGTCATCAATTTAAAATCTTTTTCTTTTACAATTTTTCTATCCCTTTCTTGTAATAGATAACCAGTTAAACAACTTCTTATTTCCCAAATAGCTTCCCTTCTTTCTAATTTAATAATTCTTAAATTCTTTTTCTTTTTTAAGATATTTAAAGCCTCTTCACTAAAAGAAGGAGCGCCGATAACTTCTAAAAAAACAGTTTCAATAATCTTTTCGGCGGTTTCTTTATCAACTTCGCAATTAAAACCGCAAATACCACCAAAGGCAGAAACGGGGTCGCTGAGATAGGCTTTTTCAAAGGCTTCCTTAGCAGTTTTTCCTAAGGCAATTCCACAAGGAGTATTATGCTTAATAAGACAACATAATTTATAATCTTTAAATTCTAAAAAATCAAAATCAAAGATAATATTATCAACAGAGTTGATATCCAAAAGATTGTTATAAGAAAGTTCTTTTCCCCAAAGATAAGTGAAATTTCTTTTTAAAAAAGGCTCTTCATAATAAAAACCAGCCTGATGGGGATTTTCGCCATAACGCAATTTTAATCCCTTCTTCATTGGCAAACTTAAATAATCTTGGAAAATAATTTCATTATTCAATCTTCTAAAATATTCCGCAATAATACTATCATAATAAGCAACATAATTTAGTGCCTTATAAGCCAGTTTTTTTCTTAACGCTAAAGAAGTATTGCCATATTTCTTAATTTCGGAAATAACCGTTTTGTAATCCTCTTTATCAAAAATGGTCGTCACATATTTATAATTTTTGGCTCCTGCCCTTAAAAGGGCTACACCACCAATATCAATCAGTTCAATCATCGCTTCTTCCGATAAATTTTCTAAAAGTTTCTTTTCAAAGGGATAAAGATTACAGACAACCATTGTTATTGGTTTTATCCCTTCTTCCTCCTTACCAAAAGAAAGAATACCACCAAAGATTAAAGGATGTAAGGTTTTCACTCGACCTTTTAAGATTTCTTTAAAACCCGTATATTCGCTAACTTCCACACAATTGATATTATTAGCTTTTAAGATTTCATAAGTTTTGGCAGTGGCAATGATTTCAAAATTTAATAAAGTCAATTCTTGAGCAAAATCAACTATCCCTTCTTTATCATAAACACTTATTAAACATCTCTTTTCCATTATTTTATTTTAACAAAATCTTTTTAGCTGTCAAGAATGGGAAAATTTTAATTGGTTAAACTTCCTTTTTATTTGACAAAAGGAAATTTTTAGGTTAATATTCAGTATGGAGGAGATAGAAAAGTTTAAAAGGGAACTTTCCCATCCGGAGATAAATACCCGTTTCCGAGCAATTGAAAAATTGGCCAATTTAAAAACACCACCGGCGATTTTTCTTTTATTAGAAACCTTAGCCCAAGAAAGTAATACGGTTATTCGCGAAAAGATAATTGAAGAGATTTTAAAAATTGGTAAAGGGGTGGTGCCTTATATCTTACAAATGTTAAGGGTTGAAAAGGAAGTGGTAAAAAGTTTGACAACCAGAAAGTTGGAAAAACCAGCAATCAGAATTTTCTGTCAATTATTGGCAAAATTGGGCGCCCGAGAAAGTGAAGATGTTTTAATTGAACTTTTAAACGATGATGACCCTTTGATAAAAGTTGCCGCCTGTGAAGCCTTAGGAAATTTAAAAAGCCGAAAAGCAGTCGAGCATATTTTTCCTTTACTTTATGATATCAATTTTTGGGTAAGGAGTTGTGCCTGCATTGCCTTAGGTGAAATTGGTGATAAAAAGGCGCTTGCCCAACTTTTGGAAAAATTACAGGATGAAAGCCATTGGGTAAGAAGTGCCGCTTGCGAAGCCTTAGGAAAGATTGGCGATAAGCAGGCAGCCGAAGATTTGGCTTATTTATCTTTATACGATGAATCGGAAATTGTTCGGGAAGCCGCGATCAAAGCCTTAACCGCCATTGGTGATGTGGTGATTTCTCCTTATCTCAATGCTTTGCTGAGTGATGATTTGAATAAAAAGTTTAAGGCAATGGATATTTTAGTGAAAGAAGGAAAAATAGTTTTGTATTCTCTTTTATCCCTTTTAGAAAGTCCCAGCGCCACTTTAAAAGCCACTGTTTGTGAAATTTTGGGAAGAATTGGTGACGAAAGGGCAATTGAAGGGTTAGCCAAGCTTTTTAACGATAAAGATTTAAATGTGCGCATCGCTGCGATAAATGCGGTAGCCAATATTAAAAGTGAAAAGGCGGGTAATTATCTTTTAAACCTTTTATCTTCTCCTGACCCTAAGTTGGCCGATTTGGCAAAAGAGGCCTTGATTAAATTGGGAGAAAAAAGTGTTGGTATTTTGATTAACGAGTTTACCAAAATTAAAAATGAAGAGATAAAAAGAAAAGTTATTGAAATCTTTGGGGAGATTAAAAATAAAGAAGCTATTGGAGTTTTGTTAGAATGTTTAAAAGCCCGAAATCCTTATCTTCGGGCCCAAAGTTGTCTTTCTTTGGCAAAAATCGGTACTTTAGGTCATCTGCGAGAAAGAAAAGAGATTATTGAAGAGGTGAAAAAACTTTTACAAGACGAATCTTATTTAGTAAGAAGTGCCGCCTTAGAGGTTTTAGGAGTATTAAGAGCGGACGAAGTTTTTGAAGAAATCTGTCAACTACTTAAGGATCCGGAAACAACCGTAAAAAGAAAGGCGGTATGGGCAATTTCCGAAATTGGGGGAATAAGAGCGGTCGAAATTTTAAGAAAAGCCGTTAATTGTGATGAATCACCAGTAAAGATTGAAGTTATCAATTCCTTAGTAAAATTAAAAGATAAAGAAGCCCTACCTCTGCTTAAAAAAATTGCCCGCCCCTGGCCATTTTCTAAAGAAGCGGAAGAGGTTAAAAGGGTTGCCAAAGAAGCTATCCAAAGGTTGGCTGGTTTAAGTTAATTATTTAAATCTTTTTTAAAATTTAGGTATCTAATAGATTGGAGGTAAAAAATTATGCTTTTAGATAAATTTACTCAAAAAGCCCAAGAGGCGATAATCAATGCCAAGGAATTGGCAGAAGAAAAAAGAAATCCCGAGATAAAACCAATCCATATCCTTTTTTCTTTATTGACCGATGAAGAGGGCGTGGTTAACAAAATCTTAAAAAGAATCAATGTGAATATTGACCGCTTCAAAAAGGAAAGTGAAAATTTAATTCTTCAAGAACCGCAGGTCAATTATCCCCAAAATGTTTATCTTGGTTATGAAACCAAAAGGGTTTTAGATAGTGCTTTAGAATGGGCAAAACAGATGAAGGATGATTATGCGGGTACTGAACATCTCTTTTTGGCTTTGTTGGAAATTCCTTCGCTAAAAAATTTATTTCGTAATTATGATCTTACCATTGATAAATTCTTAAATGGTTTAAAAGAAGTAAGGGGACATCAACGGATAACTTCCCCGGATGCGGAAGAGACCTATGAAGCCTTATTAAAATTCGGAAGGGATTTAACCGAGATGGCCAGAGAAGGAAAGCTTGACCCAGTTATTGGTCGGGAGGAAGAGATAAGAAGGGTTATCCAAATCCTTTCCCGAAGAACCAAAAATAATCCGGTATTAATTGGTGATGCCGGTGTTGGTAAAACGGCCATTGTTGAAGGACTTGCCCAAAGGATTGTTAAAGGAGATGTCCCGGAGAAACTTAAAGATACGAGAATTTTTGCTTTAGACATGGGAGCTTTGATTGCCGGTACCAAATATCGGGGTGAGTTTGAAAATCGGTTAAAAGCGGTTTTGAAAGAGATCAAGGCTTTTGAAGGTCGGATTATTCTTTTTATTGACGAGGTGCACACGGTCGTTGGTGCGGGTGCTGCCGAAGGAGCAATTGATGCGGCTAACATTTTAAAACCAATGCTTGCCCGGGGCGAATTGCGTTGTATCGGAGCCACTACTGTTCAAGAATATCGGAAATATATTGAAAAGGATAAGGCTTTGGAAAGAAGATTCCAACCCGTTTATGTGGCGGAACCTTCTGTGGAAGAGACAATTTCCATATTAAGGGGATTGAAAGAGCGCTATGAGGTTCATCACGGAGTAAAAATTAGTGATTCCGCATTAGTAACTGCGGCCGTGCTTTCTAAGCGCTATATTACTGATAGATTTCTCCCCGATAAAGCCATTGATTTAGTTGATGAAGCAGCTGCCAAATTGAAAATGGAGATCACCTCTAAACCGAAAAAGATTGACGAGATTGAAAGGAAAATCTGGCAATTAGATATGGAAAGGATTTCTTTACAATCGGAAGAAGATAAGGAAGCTAAAGAGCGATTAAAGGCTATTGAAGAAGAGCTGAAAAGATTACGAATGGAGAAAGAGGAGTTAGAAAAGCGTTGGCAGAGCGAGCGCGAAATTATTAACAAAATTAACAAGATAAAGGAAGAGATTGAAAATACCAAAAAGGAGATTGAAAAAGCGGAAAGGGTTTACGATTTAAATCGCGCCGCCGAATTGAAATACGGAAAATTAGCCCGATTAGAAAAGGAGTTAGCCTCTTTAGAAGAGGAGATGGAAAAGCTTGATAAAGATGGAATAAGATTGTTAAGGGAAGTGGTGACCGCCGAAGATATCGCCGAAGTCGTTTCTTCCTGGACCGGAATTCCGGTAACGAAACTTATGGAGCAAGAAAAAGAAAAGTTAAAAAAGTTGGAAGAATACATCCACCAAAGATTGGTTGACCAAAACGAAGCCGTAAAATTAGTTTGTGATGCGATAAGAAGGGCAAGGGTCGGTTTGAAAGAAGAGAAGAGACCAATCGGTTCCTTTCTCTTTTTGGGTCCTACCGGCGTCGGCAAAACTGAATTAGCAAGAACTTTGGCTTATGTCCTTTTTGATAGTGAAGATGCGATGATTAGGATTGATATGTCCGAATATATGGAAAAACATACGGTTTCCCGACTTATTGGTGCTCCTCCTGGTTATGTTGGTTATGAGGAAGGTGGTCAGCTAACCGAAGCGGTAAGAAGAAAACCTTATTCCGTTCTCCTTTTCGATGAGATTGAAAAAGCCCATCCAGATGTTTTCAATATTTTCCTCCAAATTCTTGACGATGGTCGGCTTACTGATGGTCAAGGAAGAACGGTTGATTTTAAAAATACCATCATTATTATGACCTCTAATTTAGGAACCGAACTTATCAGCAGTGGTCGGACCAGTAGGCAAGAGTTGTTAGCCTTACTGCGCCGAAGTTTTCGTCCCGAGTTTCTTAACCGAATCGATGAAATCGTGATTTTTAATCCCCTTTCCTATGCCGATATCAAAAAGATTATTGACATTCAATTAAATTTGATTAAAATTAGGTTAAAGGGTATGGGCATCGAATTGGAGGTTGACGAAAAGGTGAAAGATAAGATTGCTGATGAAGGTTTTGATAAAGAGTTTGGTGCCCGTCCTTTAAAACGGACCATTCAACGGCTGATAGAAAATCCTTTAGCCAAATTACTCCTGGAGGAGAAACCGAAGAAGATTATTGCTCATTTAGAAAATGGCGAAATAAAATTTAAAAAAGAATAAAGATTGCCGAGGGCGGGATTCATCCCTCCTTCCCCTCAACCTCATAATTCCCTCCGTCTCGCCCTCGGCAATTTGACTTTTTAAATTCCTTAAATATAATTTTTTCCAATGGTATATATTCTCTCTTTTTTCCTCATTACCAATAATATTTATGTCGTTAAAAAAAATGATACTCCAGCCCAAATATTAGAAAAGCCGATTGTCAAAAAAGAGCTAAAAGAAAAAATATTAAAATTCTTCGCTTTTTTTAATTTGACTAAAAATGTGAATATTGGCGACACCTTTCTTTTTTCCGATACTTTAATAATTTATAAAAAAGATATATTAAAAACCTATTATTTTTATATAAAAGAAAATTATGTAAATTTAGCAATGCCTTTTTATTTTCTTTTAAAGGATAAAAAGGTAATTAAAGGTGAAATTGACAATTCTTTATATAGCAGTATGCTTTCTTTTGGCGAAAAACCAAAATTGGTAAGCATGTTTGCTGAAATCTTAGAATGGGATATTGATTTTTTTACCGAATCTTATAAAGGTGATTCCTGGTTTTGTTATTTAGAAAAAATTTGTTTAGTTAACCTTGATAGCGAGACCATTCCTTATGATTACGAAAAAATTTTTGCTGTTCGTTATCAAGGTAAAATTGGTAATTTTTATGGTTTTTATTACCAAGACTTTTTTTATGATTTTAATGGGCAATCATTAAAAAGGGGTTTCTTAAGGTCACCGCTCAGATATTCTTATATTTCTTCCTATTTTTCTTTTGCCCGTTTCCATCCCATTTTAAAGATTGTCCGTCCCCATTTAGGGATTGATTATGTGGCTCCCCAAGGAACACCGGTTTCCGCCTTGGGTGATGGTTATGTAAGTTATGTTGGTTATAAAGGTGGTTATGGTAAGTTAGTAGAGATTACCCATCCGAACGGTTATAAAACCCGTTATGGTCATTTATCCCGATTTGGTAAAAATATAAGAAAAGGGAAAAAGGTAAAACAAGGAGAGATTATTGGTTATGTCGGTCAGACGGGTTTAGCCACTGGTCCCCATCTCCATTTTGAAGTTTTAAAATACGGTAAGCATATTAACCCCCTTACCATAAAAACTGCCCGTTATAAAATTTTAACTTCCAAAGAGCTGAAAGAATTCCAAATAATAAGGGATTCCTTGATTAAAATCTTGAGATAATCTAATTATTGACTTTTAAAATTTTAATTTTTATAATTTAGGAAATGAGGAAGGTTAAGATTTTTTATTTAAGGAGGTTATGATGAAGAAAAATTGGTATTTAATTTTTAGTTTTTTTATTATCTTTGGCTATCTTTTTTCCCAAACCCACGATGTGAGCGTTTTGGCGATAATCTCGCCCGTTGATACTATAAAAGAAGATACCACAATCTTTCCCATTGCCCAAATAACTAATTTAGGAACGGCGGAAGATAGTTTTCCTTGTTTATTTAGGATTACTGATAATAATGGTTCCGTTGTCTATTTTAATATCGATACTATTAGATTGATGCCGGGAGAAACAATCCAATATACCTTTAGTGAGAGTTGGCAAGCAATAAGGGGAAATTACACTGTTAGGTGTTCAACAATGCTTGAGGGTGATGAAAATAATAACAACGATTTTAAGGATTCTTCTTTATTTGTTATTGCCCATGATGTTGGTGTTGAGTATTTGATAAGTCCGGTGGATACGGTTTTAGCGGGCACATTAGTTACTCCTCAGGCATTAGTGAAGAATTATGGTAATGTTAATGAGAGTTTTGATGTTATTTTTAGGATTGGTGATGTTTATGAGGATACTGTTTCGGTAAATAATCTTTTACCGGATTCAGTTTTAACAGTTACTTTTAATTCTTGGACTGCAGTAGCTGGTTCTTATACTGTTTCTTGCACAACTTTACTTACAAGTGATTTATATCCTAATAATGATAAAAAAGATAGCAGTTTATTTGTTGTTTACCATGATGTTGGCGTGTTAGCAATAATAAATCCGCCAGATACTATTATCGAAAATGATAATGTGGTGCCTACTGTTCAGATAGCAAATTTTGGTAATGTTGAAGAAAAATTCCCTATTAAATTTCAAATCTTGAGTCTTCTTCCGGTTCCCATTTTCACCGTTATTGATACCATCTCCTTATTACCTAATGAAACCTTAGAATATAATTTTAGTGATACTTGGCAAGCAATAAGAGGAAATTACCAGGTTTTATGTACCACAATGCTTGCCCTTGACCAAGATACTACTAACGATTATATTAAAAAACCATTATTTGTTGTTGCCCACGATGTTGGCGTAGAAGCTATTATTTCACCAGTTGATAGTGCCTTAGAAAATGATAATTTAATACCATCAGCCCAAATAAAAAATTATGGTAATGTTAGCGAAAGCTTTAAAGCAATATTCAAAATTGGTAATGTCTATGAAGAAACCCTTGATATTGTAAATCTTCAACCAGATTCAATAGTAAAACCACTTTTCCCCAGTTGGGTGGCGGTGAGAGGTAATTATACTGTTTCTTGCACAACTTTACTTTCAAGTGATTTATATCCGGATAATAATAAAAAAGATAGCAGTTTATTTGTTATTGCCCATGATGTTGGTGTTGAGTATTTGATAGGTCCGGTGGATACGGTTTTGGCGGGCACATTAGTTACTCCTCAGGCATTAGTGAAGAATTATGGTAATGTTAATGAGAGTTTTGATGTTATTTTTAGGATTGGTGATGTTTATGAGGATACCTTTTCGGTAAATAATCTTTTACCGGATTCAGTTTTAACAGTTACTTTTAATTCTTGGACTGCGGTAGCTGGTTCTTATACTGTTTCTTGCACAACTTTACTTACAAGTGATTTGTATCCTAATAATGATAAAAAGGATAGCAGTTTATTTGTTATTTATCATGATGTTGGTGTTGAGTATTTGATAAGTCCGGTGGATACGGTTTTAGAGGGTGATTGGGTGAGGCCGCAGGTGCGGGTTTATAATCTTGGTAATATTTTGGAGAGATTTCCGGTTAATTTTAAGATTGGTGGGGTATTTAATATTATTGATACGATAAGTTTAGGGGCAGGTGAGACACTTGATTATGCTTTTAGTGATAGTTGGCAGGCAATAAGGGGCAGTTATGTAGTTTCTTGTTCAACGATGCTTACTACTGATATGAACAATGCCAATGATTTTAGCGATTCTTCTTTAACCGTTATTGCCCATGACTTAATGACCTTAGAGATTTTGGAACCAGTGGGAAGAATCTTGCCCGGCACCGTAGTAAATCCAAGGGCAAAAATTAGAAATAATGGAACGGAGATTGAAAGGAATTTCCCAGTAATGTTTAGAATTGGTACGGTTTATCTTTCTTCTTTAACCATTGATTCTTTACTACCGGGCACCGATACAATTATCCAATTTTCTCCGCCGTGGACAGCAACAGTCGGAACTTATGTGGTTTCTTGTTCAACGATGTTAAGTATTGATGTGAATCGTTTAAATGATAAAGTAGATTCAATAATTACTGTTCTGGCTCACGATGTTGGTGTTATTGCCATTTTAACACCGATTGATTCTTTACCCGAATCAACCAATGTCTTTCCGCAAGCCCGGGTTAAAAATTATGGCAATTCAATTGAAACCTTTAATGTTCGTTTTAAGATTGGTAATCTTTATGATACTATTGCCCCGGTTATCTCCTTAGAGCCCGATTCGGAAAGGACAATTACTTTCAGTCCGGCTTGGACAGCCTTAAGGGGTAATTATTTAGTCGCTTGTTCAACCGAATTGGTGAATGATGATAATACCAGCAACGACCGCCAGACTGCTACTTTACAAGTTTATGCTTATGATGTTGGTGTTAGTGAAATATTAGAACCAAAGGGATATCTAAATGAAGGTAATCTCATTTTACCCAAGGCAAAAATAAAGAATTTTGGCAATCGGGTTGTTTCGTGCACTGTCTATTTGGCTATTGGTGACACAATAAGAAGAAAGGCCTATCTCTCTTCCCTTTTACCAGATAGTGAAAGGGTGGTAGTTTTCACCCCTGCCTGGCAGGCAACCAGGGGATTTTATTTGGTAAAATGTTCGACCGCTTTGGTTAACGACATGTACCATCATAATGATACCTTGATTGATTCGGTTAAGGTCTTACCAGCAACAAGAATGGCAATCTATTTCCAAGATTTCAATAGTAGTTGGAGCACTGTTTTGCCACCACCCGGCTGGCGGATCTATTTCACTGGTGATACTTCCGAAAACGATTGGCACCGAAAATCAGCCAATCAGGCACCGTGGACCCAAAATTCCACTCCTTACCCCGCCATCTTCTATCGTTATAGCAGTGATGCTCCTGATTCCCTAATCTCACCAATAATTAACTGTCACTATTTCCGAAATGTCCTTTTGAAAGTGAATGTCAATTTTAAAAAACGGGGTAATAATTATCGGGCAAAAATAATTGGTAAAGATGGCTATTCTGATGCGGTATATCTTATTAAAGAATATACCGATAATTTTGGACCCGCCATTGATTCCTTTAATTTACCTTGGGCCGATGGTAAAGATTCGGTTGAAATCTCTTTTGTCTTTGAAGGTGATTTAGGAGATATCTATTATTGGTGTATTGATGATTTTGGACTTTACGGTGATACCGTTTACAATTATGATGTTGCCTTTCTCCAAGCCTTGTCACCAAAAAGTTTTGAACTACCGCAACCAACACCGGTGGCTGGTAAGATTGCCAATGTTGGCTTGGAAAATATTCCTTCCTGCACAGTTAAGGTGGTGATAAAAGATACTTTTGGTAATATTGCCTATCAGGACTCGCAAATTGTTTCGATAAATAGTGGTGAAACTTTAACGGTTAATTTTGCCAATTGGAATGCCGATACTGGTCATTATCAAGTAAAATTCTTTACCAAAATTAGCAATGATGAAAATCCCTTCAATGATACCTTAACTTATGCCTGTTATGTCAATTGGGAAAAACTTTATTATTATGATGACGGTGTTGTCTATCGGGATACCGCCTTTTATCTCTTTGACCAAGGGATGGGTGTTCGTTATTTACCCGAAAGGTATCCAGCAAAAATTAAAGAGGTCCAGGTATATTTAAACATTGATACCATCACCTATGCCAATCGGTTTAAAATCAGGATTACCAAAGATGATGGTCCGGATTCTTCCCCCGGAACATTACTTTACGAAAGCCCGGAACTGGCAGGCTTTAACGGTTGGAATAATTTCACTTTACCAATAACATTGACAATAGATTCGGGTGGTTTTTATCTCTTCTATCTCCAAACCGATGATTATGATAACACACCAAAATTAGGAAGGGACCGAGCAAGAAATATCAATGCCCTTCACCGTTATTATTTTATGGATGATTACGATTCGTTGGGTATACCCAAATTGGTTTATAAGAAAGATACTACTAATGGTGATTGGCTGATAAGGGTAGTTATCAATTACGAGCCAGTTTTACCACCGCCTTTCCCTGATGCTCGGGCTAATTTTGTCTACCGTCCCCGAGGCGAACTTTCTTTAAGACCAAAGAGCATCACTTATTTACCGCAAGCAGTTATCCAAAATATCTCTAATTGGAAACTTTACAATCCACCAGTAAGTTGCACAATTTACGATTCCTTAATGAATGTGGTCTATTATTCTTCTTCCCTAATTGATTCCATAAGACCTAATGAGGCAAAGCTTATAAATTTCCATTTATGGGAACCAAATCTTGGTGGTAAATATTATGTGAAAATTAGAACCCATTTCCCTGGTGATTTAAATCCTGATAATGATACCGCCACAAAAATTATCTATCTTGCTCCCCCATTATTTACTGGTGGACCTGACCATGGTATTTATCGCCATTTCTGGATTGATTCCGATACCATTAGTGGTCCCCGCTTTAATTGGATTGATACCACTAATAGTTTCCGCTTGATTACCGAAGGTGATAATGCCATTGTTGGCATTAATCTACCTTTCCGATTCCAATTCTATGATACCAGTTATGATTATCTCTGGATTGCGGTAGATGGTTTTGTTGCCTTTGGTGAAAGACCGCAAGGAACTGGTCAAAACACTTCCATTCCTTATTATACCAGTCCTAATAATGCGATTTTTGCCTATTGGGATGATTTAATCTGCGGAAGGGATTTTGGTGGTGGTAGTATCGCTTACAAAATTATTGGTGAGAAACCCGAAAGAAAGGTAGTGATTATCTATCAAAATATGAGAAGAAAGGGAACGGATTATCAAAATCCCAATGCTGGTCTCACTTTTGAAATCATCTTACAAGAGAACGGCAACATTATTGTTCAATATTTGGATGTCAATTGTGGGGACCGACGCTACAATAATGGTCGCAGTGCTTCTTGTGGTATTGAAGATGCTACCGGTAATATCGGTTTAGAATATCTCTATGGCGAAGGGAAACTACCTCATAATTATCCAAATAATAAACTTACTGATAGCCTGGCAATTTCTTTCTATCGCTATTTCAAAGATTGCGGAATTTTAAAAATTGTTTCGCCCAGGAAAGGTACTTTTATTGGTGAGATAAGACCAAACTATTTAGTGAAAAATCTTGGCACCTTAAAGGCTGATACCTTAAAAGGCTATTGTAAAATCTTTGATATTAACAGCAACCTCATTTACTTTGATTCCCTCATCACCACCCTTAATGTTGGTGATTCAATGAACTTTATCTTTACGCCCATCAACCTTTCTTATGGTCGATACACCGTCTTATGTTCTTTGTGGACAAGTGAAGATATCTATCCAGAAAATGACACCTTAAGATTGCGCTTTGAAGTAAATAAATGGATTGAACTGTCACCTATCCCCAGGGGTTATTATGGTCGAAGGGTAAAATGGGGTGCTTTAACCTATGTGCCTACTGAGAAAAGGGTGTATGCCTTAAAGGGTGCCAATACTAATGAATTCTGGTATTATGATGTGGAAAAAGATACCTGGGATACAATGCCTTCCTTACCCGATTCTTCCATCTATACCAACAAAAGAAAAAGGGTTAAATACGGTTGCGCCTTAACTTATTCACCAGTCGACCAAAAAATTTATGCCACTAAAGGTGGTGGTAGTCAAGAATTTTATGCCTTTGACTTAGTAAGCCGAAGATGGACCGAATTGTGCACAATTCCTAAGCTGGGAGCAAGATATCGGGTATACGGATTTGGTAAAGGAACCGCTTTAGTTTACGAACCAAATACCCAAATGGTTTATGCGACAAAAGGTGGCAATACCAATGAATTTTGGGCATACAATCCCTTAACCAATCGCTGGACAAAGAAAATGGATATTCCGTTAATTCCTTCTTTAAAGACCTGCGGTGTTGGTACGGCGATGTGTACTGGTGATGGCAAAATCTATTTAGTAAAAGGTAGAAATACCTACGACTTCTATTATTATAATCCATTAAAAGATTCCTGGTATGAATTGCGGTCAGTAACTTACAAACCAAGTGGCAAACGGGTATCAAAAGGAGCTGCCATTGCCTATTATAATAACAAGGTCTATTTGGTAAAAGGTGGTAATTCCCAAGATTTTGTTTCTTACGATGTGCTTGCCGATTCCTGGGTGGTAAAAGATACAATACCACGCGGAGCTTATAAAAGAAAGGTGAAAGGTGGTGCGGCAATGACCGCTACTGATGATGGCATCCTTTATCTCTTTAAAGGTGGTAATACCAATGAATTTTGGGCATATTCCACTATCTTTGACACCATCTTCATTTCGCAAGCAAAACCAATTGCCAAATCGATAATGGAAGAAGAAGTAAAAAGAATTGAAGAAGCCTTAGGTATAAAAATTTATCCCAATCCAGCAACCAAAAACCTTTACTTTTTAGTTAATGGCGATGAACTGAAAGAGATTAAAATCTACAATTCCTTAGGAAGGTTGGTGAAAGCGATAAAGATTAATAAAAAAGGAATCTATTCCTGGAATTTCAAGAAAGAAAAAGTTCCGAAAGGAATTTACCTTATAAAGATAAACGGCAAAGAAGAAAGAAAGATAAAAGTCATTTTACTGTAAGCACTTATTTTGCCAAAGATGATTAAAAATCGAAGGTTGTGGGAGAAATTTGAAAGGAAATTGCGGGAAAAAGAAAGGGTTGACATTGAAAAAAATTTTCTTATTTTTGAAGAATTATTAAAATTTGCCTTAACTATGAATAAATTTTCCCAGAAGGACTGGCAGGAGGATATAAAAAAGGACATAAAGTATGCTCAGGTGATAAATGGGGTTAAAAAATCTAATCAAAAGAATTGCCAAAGAATTTGAAAAGAAGAAATTGAAATTTTTGTCGCCTAACCCTTATAATTCATAAAATAATAACTGGTCGGGAAAGAGCGATTGGCGATTTAAAAGAAATCTTTATAAATTTAAAGATAAAAGCTTCTTAAAAAATACCCTCTTTTTTAATAATTAAAAGATAACAAAGATTAAGCGAAAGAGAAATGTTATTAGGGATATCTTTATCTTTAAAACTACTTAAAAGGGGCATTATGGGGGACTATCCAGTAGACTATTGGGGGAATAGGGGATTATTGGCTAACCAGCAATCTTTACCTTTTTTAAGACCATTAAACTATTTATCTTGCTATCCCTTTTTATCATCATAATATTATAACGATAAAAAAGAATTAATCTTACCCCAAATTTTACTATTGACTTTTCATTAAATTTTTTTTATATTTGTCTATGCGTTTCAAATTATATTTTAAAGGTGAAACTTGTGATTATACGGATGAGATAAGGAGAAAATTTATCTCTTTTATTAAAAAGGTCTTCAAAAATCATTCGGAAGAGGTCTACCATCTTATTTTTTCTTCTAAAAAAGTGCGACCTTATGTTTATTCCCCCTTTTTCGGCAAGGATTTTGAAGAGAAAAAGATTGGTCCGGAGATATCCTTCATCTTCTCTTCTGGTGATTACCAAATAACCTCATCTTTTTGGAATGGATTATTAACTTTAAAAGAAAAGAAGGCTCATTATCTAAAAATAAACGAAAAGAAATTTATTTTAAATAATATCCAACTTTTGCCCAAGATAAACATCAAATCTTTTAAGGTAATCTTTAAAACGGTTGGGGTGGCGGTTTTAACCGACCCTTCTGCTTCTTCTCGTGATTTTAAAAATTGGTATCTTATTCCCGAAAAAGAAAATATCGATAAATTTAATGAAGTTTTAAAAGAAAGGGTGAAACAGAAATACAAAATTATAAAAGCAATTGATATTGAACCCAATTTAAAATTTACTCTTTTAGAAGATTATCCGTTAAAAGAAACCATTATTCCTTTATTTAATGGCTTCATTCGCGGCTTTCGTGGTTATTTCTTATTAGAAGGTGAGAAGGAAATTTTAAAATTTTTATATGACTACGGCTTTGGCGTAAGAACTGGTCAAGGATTTGGGCTTTTAACCATAGTTAAACAATTATGAGCGAAGAGAAAATAACCCTTTATCCTTCAAACTGGCTTTATAACGCTGGGGTTGTTGGGTTGTTAAAAGTGCTGGAATATAATAAAATAGGTTTTGAAATTAACGAACAGGTTATAATAAATAAGTCGGCTATAAAAGCAAGTTACGAAGGAATTTTTCAATATCATAAAGAAGTTTTAAAAGAAAATTTTTCTATCTGGGGTAAGAATAAAAGGTATCCAAATTATATTCAATCTGGGCAGAAAGATTTTTTTAAAAATTATTACATAGAAGCACTACCAAGGGTAGAAAAAAATGGAAATAAAAAGTGTAGTTGGTGTGAAGGTTATTTTATTCCTTTGGAATTATTGGAAGAATTAGAAAGGAAATTTAGTGGAAGGGATTTTTCTGGTTTTATGGAGCAAAGGGAAAAATTTCAAGGGATACATTTTGCTGGTTTAGGTGCCGCAATAACCGAAGTTCCTAATTCTTTTTGGAGTTTAAATTTTTCTATACCAATTTGCCATTTATGTTCGTATTTAATTATTTTTAACCATCTTGCTTTTATTAAAACTTCTGAAGGTGAAATTTTTATAAATGCTCCTGATTTTAAATTAATTTGGGATTTAAATAGATTTGCTGAAAATCTCTTACAAAAATCAAAGGAATATGGAATAAGAAAAATTCTTGGTTCTTCCCTTTTACAATGGGCGATAAAAAGAAGAGCATTGCTTGGCGCCTGGACAATGATGAATATTGAAGTGATAATTAAAAGCTGGCATAAAGAAGAAAAAAAATTGATTATTGACTATTTTGACCTTCCCCAAAATATCACAAAGATTTTACTTGATTATGAAATCGCCAGTTTAATTGAAGAAATAAAGGAAGAGAAAATATTTGACTTAATCTTGCAAGGAAAATTTTCCGAAATTGAAAAAGCAAACTACTTTGTTTTGAAAGCAATTTTAAAATTAAAAAATAAAGAAAAAATTTCTGAGAATGACCCAATAAAAAAATATTTTACAAATAATAATTTAGAATATCTTAAAAAAGTTTCCGGAATTTTGCCAGAACTTTATTTAAAAATTTTAGAAAAAATTGGGAGGTGAATATGGAAAAAAGAATCAATATTTTAATATGGAAATTAAAAGAAGCGGGGGAAAAAATAAAAAATATAAAAGAAAAAGGAAATCTCGCAAAATCCATAAATGATATGGGTTTTCGGCTTCTTGAACAAACCCGTCTTGGGAATAAAGATAATGTTTATTATATGCTTTTAAGATGTTTTAAAGCAAATGAAGAAAAATTCCCCGATGAACTTGTTGAAGTTTTTAAACCAGAAAATGAAAAATATTTTAAAACCCTTATCTTCTCTTTTCTTGCCCCAATTTTGGGCAAGGAAGAAGAAAAAGGAGGTGAAAAATGAAAAACATAACCTTAACAATCATTTTTGAAGGCTCCGCATTAAACCGAGACGAAAAGATTGGTGGAAATATTCTTTCTATTAAGAAGCTACAAAAAGGCGAGAAAACAGTAAGTTTTATCGGTAAAACCGCAATAAGACATTATCTCTTTTCAACCTTAAACAAAGCTTTTGGCTGGAAGGAAGCAAAAGTTACACTTACACGGCAAAGAGATGTAGTCCAATTTGATATTACCCAAGATGATATCCTAACTTCTCCAGAACTTGATGCCTTCGGATATATGTATACAATTGGTGAACAAATGGCAATCACAAGAAAAGCTCCTGTTGGAATAACAAAAGCAATCTCTTTAACTGAATGGAACGGAGACATGGCTTTCTATTGTAATCATGATTTGGTAAAGCGTGGCAGAAACCAAGGGCTTGATATTAATCCCAATCCTTTCAATAAAGAAGAACACCTATCCCTTTACAAATTGAGTTTCACAATTGATGTTGAGAGATTAGGAAGGGACGAATGGATAATTGATGAAAGACCCGAATATGATAGTAATGAAAGAACACTTAAAATAAAAGTTGGAGATAATATAAAGATAATTAAAAATGTTGAGGAAAAGGAGAGTGATAAAAGATATGAGGTAAATGGTTCGACAATTAAAATTGAGAAAGCCGGCGATAAATATAAAGTTATCTTTGAAATTTCCGAAGACGAAAAGAAAAAAAGAATAAAGGAACTTTTGAAGGTGATAAAAGATGGTTTTTATGCCCAATCTTCTGGTGAAGCGAATACCATAATTCCTTTATTCATAATTGGTGCTCCAGTTAAAATTCCTTCTCCTATATTCCATCCCCATATTGAATTAGAAGAAATGGAAGAAGACAAATCTTATAAAGTAAAAGGGATTGCCGATTGCCTTAAAAATAACTGGCTTGATGGAAAGGTTTTCATTATGGAAAGCGAAAAGATAAAGGTGGAAGAAGAAAAAGAGAAAACAACGGAAGATTGGAATGAATTTCTTAGAGAATGCGAAGTTAATTTAGAATAGTAAATTAAAGAAAAAGGTGAAAGTTCTTAAATTAAAAATTTTTCAGCCAACCGCCCATTATCGAATACCATTTACCTTTGCCCGAAGACACACCTATCCAATTCCCCCTTATTCAACCGTTATCGGTTTAATCTGTAATATTTTGGGAATAGAAAATCAAGAAAACGAAAATTTTAAAAAACTTAAAAATGGTTTATCCCTTGCCATTTACGGAAGATATGAATCTTTAAATAGAGAATATGTTTGGTTTAGAAGTTTGAATAAAGAGGCGCACATCCAGAGGTTTAGTTATTTCGAAAATAGATTTATTGACCAGATACCCGAGCATCCTGGAGGTCAAATTCCCACAAGAATTGATGTATTGGAAAATGTAAATTTATTAATTTATATAAAACATAATGAGGAAAATTTCCTTTTTGAGATAAAAAATAATATTGAAAATCCCC